>Ga0209597_1000018_pt1:7500-97605 | contig 97605 bp, 111 predicted proteins | sample M_140625_MF_Meta_FD_187316 | JGI IMG/M metagenome (GOLD analysis project Ga0209597, IMG submission 187316) | Freshwater microbial communities from Lake Montjoie, Canada to study carbon cycling - M_140625_MF_MetaG (SPAdes) (version 2) | ecosystem: Environmental > Aquatic > Freshwater... | reverse complement strand
AAATATTTATATTTTTTTTTTTCTTCAAGAATTATATATTTTGTCATTTTTATTCTTAAATATTTTTTGTTTGTTTGTATAATATATTACTTTTTTACCTTTTGAGTACATCAATAGTTCTAGAGACAAAATGTAAAAAAGTAATATATTTTTAATAAGTGTTTACTAAATCATTTGTTACTAATAAATTGTTAGTAATAAATTTTTCCTCCACCCCATTTTTCAGCTGATAGTTTAGGCTGAAGTAGTATGTGTCCGCCTATAGCGAATAAATCTTCGTCATTTAAACTTCTCATTTTAGGGAATATGTCAGCACTCTTAATACTCGGGTGTACTTCTGCTATAGATTCTAATCCATCATAACTTGTTGGATTTTTCATGTAATCAACAAGTGCATTAATATTATCACGTGGAGGAGTTGCAAGGCTTAATGCATCTGGTTCTAACCCAAGGTTAGGATTTGTTTTTGTAATACCGCCTACGTGACAAGCACCACAAGAAGCGTTAAATAATTTTTTTCCACGTTTTACTTGTTCAGGAGTTAATACTACAGTGGTACCTGATTGATCTAGAGGTACACTTCTTGTATTTTCATCTAAATCTAATGCATAAGCTGAAGATGAGAATAAAGTTGCACAAATAGTAGCTGTAATTATGAAACCAAATCTTTTTAGCATGTTTTACTGTATTGATATAAATGCTTTTTTTTATCTCAGAATATCGTTTTAAGTTATTCTATATAAGACAATTTTAATCTTGTATAGCTAATATCTCTTATTTTGTGAAGCTATATTAATAGTATCATTAATTTTCCTTGTTAATGAAAAAAGCAGGTTCAGTGAATATGATATTTTTATTAATATTTAAAATGTCATATTCATTGAACCTGCTTTTTTCGTTAACTAATTACGTGTCACTCTGTCTGACTGACTAACCAAGAATACAGCTGTTCCAACTGGAATAACTACAATGAATAATCCTAAAAGTAAGCTGTTAATAAAAGCTGCTAAAGATGGAGTCATAATAATCCTCTATATTTTTTACCGCTACTACTTTCTATTTTTAGAAAGTCCCTAATTAATAATTTACCATCTAATTTTGTCATAAATATATTAATAATAAGTATTTTTACGAGAAAAAAAAGAAAAATGAGTATTGAAAGAAATTATACCTGGATTGTATCAACAATATAATTACTCTCTTGTTGCTCCCTTCCAGGCCTGGCAATATTAAGAGAATATAATGTATACATCCAGATACTTAATTATATTAGCATGTTGTTATTATTCATTCAATAACATAGTAATTTATATTAGATTACTACATAGGGAAGTAAAGCATATCTGGAATAAAACGATTAGCTTCAATGATTAACCCTGCTGTTAAAGAAAGCCACACTGTTGCTAATACAGGTGCTGTTGAAAGATATTTTAGGAAATCACCATTCATATTACTATATTTGTTTTATTGTTTATTATCGAGGAGATACTGTAATTTCATTAGCTGGAACAATCAGTTTTCCACTTGTAAATTCTTTAAAAGCTGCAATAGGCCAAACGAAGCCAGTAGCTACAAAGCTTAACGCAACAGGTACATCTATGATAATTTCTTTCTCTGTTGGTTTTTCAGTTCCTCTAGCAAATAGTACATAGCTTCTGCCAACCCAACCAATCCAACCAGCTATGTAAAGGAATAATATTCCAGGGATTACAAATTCTCCAGAGTGGCTCCATCTTCCATCAGCAATTAAATGAGGTAATCCATCAGTCCCACAAAGTAATCCAGCTTCACCATATTGTGCAAATCTACCTTTTGTTTTTTCAATCTGCTTTTCTAAAGCTAATGCAGGAGGAGTTCCGGCTTCATATTTAGTTAATCTGCTTTCTAGTTTTTTAACGCTACCGTCTAAACGTTTAGCGAATTCTTTAGAAATTTTACAAGGTACTAATCCAGCGACGTCTGCATTTGCCGATAGAGGTAACATTATAAATAAACATAGTAGTAATGATGAAATCCATTTCTTCACGATTTTATACTCCATTTTAAATTTGATATCATTTTATCACGATTTTAATTTCTGAATTTTGTTTTGTAAAGAAAGTCTAATACAATCAATTATTAAATTGAAATAAATCAAATTTTCTAGACATATCGTTAATCGTATGATAAATTTAAACTATGTGTTTAACGGGATGTAGCGCAGTTTGGTAGCGCGCCTGCTTTGGGAGCAGGATGTCGCAGGTTCGAATCCTGTCATCCCGATTTTGGTATTCTTCTTTTTAATATTTGTACTCTAGATATAGCTGTTTCATTATTTGGATCTGTTTTTAAAGCTTGTATGTAACTTGTAATAGCTTCGTTTATCATTTTTTCTTTTTCGTAAGCATAACCAAGATTATTTAATGCTACAGTATAGTTATCATCATTCTTTAAAGCTTCCTTATAATAATATATAGCTAATTCATATTGTTCTGTTTGTGCATATGTAAAACCTATTGTGTTGTAAAGATTCGATATTCCTTCAGAATCTTCATTTTTCCACATTTGTAAAGCATATCTAAATTGTAATATAGCTTGATCAAATAATTTTTTTGATAAGTAAATAGATCCTATTTCGTAGTAATCTTCTGCATTGGCCTTATTGTTTCTAATTTTATTTTGTAATGTTGATAAATTATTTTCTATTTCTTTTCTCTCAATTATTTGCTTACTTATGAAAAAACTCAATGTTAGCAATGAGAACAAAAGAATAGACAGATATAATAAGGGAACTATATTATCCATATATTTTTTGTGTTATCTATTTTCTTGATTCATACACTTTCAGTATAAACTTTAGTTTCTTACTTTCTCCATACTTTTATTCCATCAAAAAAACTTGACATATATTTAAATATTAGTTATCTTTTTAGTCACAGAGAAAAAAAAAGACCTAGCCCCCATCGTCTAGAGGCCTAGGACATCTCCCTTTCACGGAGGTAACGGGGATTCGAATTCCCCTGGGGGTATAAGAAATACTTTATATGTGTTCTTTCTTACGAAGACTTATGAAAGGCGTTTATTTATTTTTAATTTTATTGTTATATCTTATATAGGTGAAAAATGCAATTTTATTTTGATTTCTAATGGACTGCCCGGGATTCGAACCCGGAACAAATCGGTTAAAAGCCGAGTACTCTACCATTGAGTTAGCAGTCCTATATAAGTCTTATGATAGAAATATCATATTTCTTCAATAAAGACAAGTCTTTCTAAGCAAAGTATTTTTTTATTCTAAACTTCATAATTATCTTGATCTTTTCTGTAATTTAATTTCCTCTGTTGAATTAATCTATTATCATGAATGTTAGAAGATAATTGTACCAAAAGGTATGATATGACAACTATAATGGTAGTCGTAAATATTTGCCTATGTGTTACAAAAGACTTAATATTTCATTAAATAAATGAGGTTATCTAATTATGCCTAATCTACAGACTCTAGCACAACTTGTATCCCTTTTTCTTGTAATAACAGCTGGTCCAGCTATTATTGTTCTTATTGCTTTAAGACGTGGTAATCTATAAGGCAATTTTTCCTTTTTTATTTCTTATTGTAGGCTATATGTATTAAGAAATCTTAAGTACAATTCTCCTACAATAAGTTTCTTATTGCTTTATTTGATCAATTATGTAATTTAAATTAATTTCTTGAGCGCTTCCAGAAAATTCATTTTCAGGAGTAAGAAAAAGCATACAATGACATTCTTTTCTTTCTCTCATTGGAACACATGGGCAGTTCCAGTATGCAACAGAAACTTCAGTAATTTTGTCGTCATAATGCCTGCAAGGACACAGAGGAGCTCCATACTCATCTTTATGTCTAGCAAGACCTTCTATAACTATTGATGTTACACTTAGATCTGAACAAAAAAATGTGTTTGTTCTTTTAGAATATGTTTCAGCAAATTTTTGCATAGCCTGTAAGCTTTTTGGACTGTCCATTTTATTTTTTTATTGCCTTATTTTTATGTTCACTTTTTCGATTTTTACTTATCTTTTTATAAGTAAAAGATGCTTTTGACAATATGTTTACTTATTTTCATAGTACATTATTTCCCAGCTATAATACAGTAGAGTTACTAGATGCTATATTAGAACTAGTATAACTTTTTCAATATATTCTCTTTATTAGGAGGTGTGTAAAATTATGACAGCTGCTTATTTGCCTTCTATTCTTGTACCTATTATAGGTATTATATTTCCAGGTTTCGTTATGGGATTTGCTTTTATGTATATAGAGCAAGATGAAATTGCCTAAAAAGAAAATCAGAGTGGATCCATGCTTTTAAATTGCATGGATCCACTCTGATTTTCTTTTTATAATGATGAACCAACACCGGAGTAAGAACCGAATATAAACAGTCCTACAACTGTTAGTGCAGCCGTTCCACCGATTGTTGCAATAAGCCATAAAGGAATTCTACCTGTACTAGCCATATAATTGTTTTCTCCTGATCTAATATTTTATAGAAGTTTTTAATTCTATAGATTAATTATTTTTTTGCAGTGTTATATTACTTTGAAGTTATTTTTTAATTGAAGAAATAACTTGAGAATAGTACTGCAAGTACAAATATTAAAAGTAATCCCCAAAAAAGAGAAGTACGATTTAATTCAACGGGTTGTTTATTAGGATTAGGACCGCTCATATTAAACTCCTATCTTTGGATAAATTGCATAGAAGTGATTGCACCAAGGAAAAACACTGTTGGAACAGCAAGACCATGGATAGCTAACCACCTGAAAGTGAAAATAGGGTACGAAATAGGTTGCTTTATTTTACTCATTAAATGCTCCTATGATTTTTATAAACCTTTTGTTAAGTCTTCTAGTTCTTGCTTTGCACTAAAACGATCATTAACTAGTGGCACTTGTTGACGCTCTTGTGTGAAATATTCATTTGGTCTAGGCGTTCCGAAAATATCGTAAGCTAGTCCTGTACTAACAAAAAGCCATCCTGCTACGAAAAGAGCTGGAATAGTAATACTGTGAATAATCCAGTAGCGAATACTAGTAATTATATCAGAGAAGGGACGTTCTCCTGTTGAGCCTCCTGACATAGATATTACCTCCTGAAAAGTAGTAAAGGGAATTTATAAAGCACTGTGTTGCACTATTATTTGTATTAACTAGATAGAAATAATTATGAAATTAGAATCTGTAGAGAGAATTATGATAGTGTTAGTTAAGCATATTGCTTTTGTTACCTGACACTTACATTATACTGAAGAGTGTTTGTTATTGTATGATAACATCATAAATAGATAGAAATATTCAAACATTCTTTAGTTTATTTGTAGAATCCTTGTTAACAAATATTTTTTATCCAACGATCGCAATAATACTTCTATTAAAAAGACATGTTTATTATTTTTAATAGAGATCTAATATATCCGCTAACATTTTTATTACTATTAGTATTAATAAAAATAGAATAGACTTTTATGAAAATAATGTCTTTTGTATTTTTAATTATTCTCCATTTATATAATTTATATAATGTAATTCAATTTTATCACTGTTATGATAGAAAAAAAACATAACTAATCTATGTATAATTTCTTTGTGTCATTATTTAACAAACATGAATTAAATTAAATATTATTTACAATTGAATGATCATTAAATTGCTTAAATGTTATATCTATTGTTTATTAATAATATCAATTGCCTATTATTTTTTTTGTTTTATTGTCATTATTTCAGTCGACTCATTTTATTATTTGTGATTTTTTTTACATTAATCCGCCATTCAAAAAAAATTGGATTTTTTATTTTATTTGAAATAGAAATACGATGTCTTAATAACTTCAAGTTTCTTAATAAGTACTGTGAAGTTAATTTTTTTTTCTTATTGTTCTAATATTTGATAATAACCGATTTTACTATTACTAAAAATAGATGATAGATTTTCTTTACCTATTAAAAATAAAAGTGATATAAACTATCTTGTACCGATTATTAATAGAAAATATAACAATTGATTTTCAGAGACTAATTAAATTTACTTCTTGTGGATTAATCGTCAAAGACAAATTAAATAAAAACAATTCATTTATAGACAATGATTTTTTTTCATATAAAAAAAATATGATAAGATTTAGATCTATTTATTATGGTATTTGACAGGTGATAATAGTAGAAAAAAAATATAGATCCTAACTTTTATTTTTCATAATTAATTTCTTTAGAATAAAATTATAGTATAGCGGGCAGAGGGAATCGAACCCTCAGCATTAGCTTGGAAGGCTAAGGTTTTACCACTAAACTATGCCCGCTCTATCTACTTAAAAGATTATATCATAAATTAATTCTATGTCTATTATTTTTACAAACCCTCTAAAGGAACTCCTAAAAAACTTGCAAGTTCTACAGCTTCTTCTTCAATTTGTGACAACAGTAGTGGTTCTCCAACTCTGGTTAATGGAACTTCTCTTTGATCTTTTGTTCTTAAATAAATTTCTCTTTTTGGATTGATTCCTTCCGATATAATCAGCTTAATAGATTTTATTTCTTTTATAGAGTAAGAAAGGCATAGCTCTTTTTTTTTACCTGGGAAACCTAGTCTGAATATTTCTATTCTTTTGTTTTTTTTGTCATATAAATTGTATCCTCCTCCAACATTTAATTGTATCGTTGCGAAAAGAAATCCACTTAACAAAATCCCTGTACTTCCATAAAATGTCATAACTATACCTTGTGGAATAAATACTATTTCTTTAGTATCTGCAAAAGGTAATAACTGAATACCTAAATAACTAGAGGTACCAGCTAAAAAAAAGCCAAGTCCTCCTATGAAAATAATGGTCATCCACAAATAGTTACTAGTTCTTCGAGATCCTAAGATTAGATCATATCGAATATCCATATTTTTTCTCTTTTAAGTAAAAGTATTGTTATTAAAAAGAGTGCCTATTCGGATGATTATTCCAAGTAAGCACTATTGATTATTAAATAAGTCTTATTGCAGAAAGACCAAAGTATAGACCTGCAGCAAAACCAAATGCGCAAGCTAACAAAATAATGTAACCTATTAATATACTCATAGTAAGATTCTTTACAAAGTGATAATATATAAAGTATACATTACTGCAACTTTCTTTTATTTAATATTTTATTAAGAGACTTTTTTTACAAAATCTAATTAATATTGCTACTATATAATTAGTAAAATGAAAAAGAATTATTGTTAACCATATCAAATTAATATGTCACAATTTATCAAACCGTATAATGATGATCCCTTCGTAGGTAATTTAGCTACTCCAGTTAGTACTTCAAGTTTTACTAGATCTTTATTAGGCAATCTTCCTGCATATAGGCCTGGTTTATCGCCTCTTTTTAGAGGATTAGAAATTGGCATGACTCATGGTTATTTTCTAGTAGGTCCTTTTTATAAGCTTGGCCCATTAAGAAACTCTGATGTCGCTTTACTGTCAGGTTTCTTTTCGTCTCTAGGTTTAATTATTATTATGTCGGCTTGTCTTGCTATCTATGGAGTTGTATCATTCGAAGACAGTGAAATAACAGATCAATTGCAAAGTTCTAAAGGTTGGAAAAAATTTACATCTGGATGGCTTGTAGGAGCTATTGGTGGATCTAGTTTTGCTTTTATGCTATTAAATAATGTACCTATGTTCTAATTATTTATATCATTTTAAATAGAATATGATTCTAGGTCAGATTTTTTGTTTATATTCTGACCTTAGAATTAGTCATTCATTTCATGATATGTTGCCACTGCTGATGGAGATACTTGATTTAAATACCTAAATATCCAATATTTGAATACAGTATCTAGTACAACTGGAAATGTAGCAATAAATAAGAATATTAAATCATGATCTTCTGGTAAACCAAAGTGTCTAAGGCCATTTTCTAATACAACTTCCCATCCATGTGCTGAGTGGAAACCTACGAAAATATCAGTAAATAATATTATTAGGAATGCTTTAGCAGTATCGCTTAAACCATACACTAGCTCATTTATAAATGACTTTAGTACTGATATTTGTCTTCCTCCTGTGAATACTAAATAAGCAAAACTGATAAAAGCTAAAATATCTGATAATAAATTTTTTATGGCATCTGTACTCTCTTGCACGTAAGATTGAGCTAGTTCCATAGCTTTATTCTTAACTTCTCTATCAATAGACTCTTGTGATAGAGGAGGTGATTGCCCAACTAAAATTTCAAAATGTATTTTTTCCTCAAATCTTTGTAGTTCCGCAAAGGCTCTTTCTTCTTGAGATGCATTTAAAAAAATATCTGATTGATTGTCATTCCAAAAATAATCAATAAAAGGGGAAAAAACAAAGTTTCTTGATATTTGGTTTACTATAACAGGTACTGCTATTAACAATACAAGATATTTGATAGAAGCAGCCGTTTGATATCTTGAAACTCTAAATTCTTCTATTATTTCAGATTCTGAATTAGGTTCTAATTCTTTTTTAAATTTTTCAAAAGTTTTTGTTATCGAACGTGGTACTGGACCAGTTTTTTCAAAAGCAGATTGATTAATATTACTTAAGCGCCAATTCTTCATTATTAATTTGTTTTATTTTATTTTAATTCAACTTCTGATTTTTTTTACAAACTTGTACAATATTGCACAAAATTATGGAGCTATAGTAATTTAAATTACTATTAGCTCCTACTAATTATATGTCTTATTTTTATTTGTTTTATTACTCTAAATCTTTTCTATTTGGGTTTCTTGATGCATCATTAGATAGGAAACCAAATGCGAAAAGAGATACAAACAAGGTCACTGTAGTATAAACAACAATCTTTAATGTGAACATTATCTATCTCCGGAAAATATTTTTCTATCTATATTAGTAGATTTGTACTGTTATTATTATATATCTACTTTTTGAATAAAATTAATTACAATGAAACTTTTGTAATTTAATTACAACTATTTTGTTATAATGATTTTTCTTTTTCATCGCTTAATTCTTTTAGTTTACGTAAAATTCGGCCAAAATAATCTTGCATATATCCTTCTAGTGTAGCAGTTTCATTTTCTTCAAAACCAAAAATTTTATAGGTCTCATTCATGTTGCTTGTGAAATCTTCACCAGTGGCTAATAATTCAGCAAAGGCTAATCTTTCAGCAATATTGGCCCCCCATTCAAAGAACCCCATTAATTGTCTAAAAATGATTAATGCACTAATAGGGATTTTTGTTATTCTTGCTGACTGTCCTGAAAGGCGTTCACAAAGTTGTATTATTTCTTGAGAGTTCCAATTCTTTTTTCCTACTAATGGAAATTTCTTACATTCCGTTTCTTTTAAAGCTAGACTTCTTAATGAAAACTTTGCTATATCTGATGTATCTATATAACCTATAGAGGTATTTTCTCCAGTTACCCAAATTGGTTGTTTTTCTAATATAGGTATAGCATATTGGCTAATAAGTCCTTGAAAGAAACCACCTAAATAGAATATAGTATATTTCATTCCTGATTTTTGTAAATAAAATTCTATGTCTAATTTTAGTTTTACTAATGGTACATCGGAATATTTTTCACTGTTTATAACAGAAAAAAATATAAATCTTTCAATATTAGCTATTTTAGCAGCTTCTATTAAAGCTAATTTACCTTTTAAATCCACAACTTCCGCATTGTATGGATCAGATGGTCTAGCGGTTGACGCGTCAATTATTGCGCTTATATCTTTTAATGCTAGAGGTAAAGTTTCTGGTAAACTTAAATCACCATAAACTAATTCAGCTCCCCATTCTCTCAGAAAATATGCTTTTCTTAGATTTCTGACAAGACATTTGACTTGATATCCTTCATCTATTGCTCTTCTTACAATTTGTCTTCCTAAAGTTCCAGTAGATCCGACTATTAATAATGTCATATACTTTTTCTTACTCCTTTTTATTGAAAGTTTATCAGATATTTACTTTTTTCGATTTCATATTTTAAACATCTTTTTTTCAATCTTTGTAATTGAGTAGAGAGGGATTCGAACCCTCATGAAATTATTCGACACATTTTGAGTGTGTTGCGTCTACCATTCCGCCATCTACCCTTTTAATATTAAGTAACAGAAGCTATTCTATCATTATATTAATTATAAATCGATATTTAAACTTTATGTTCTTTTTCGACTTTTTGTTTCAGACAATTGTTACTATGATTATAGTATATCTCACAAATTCTAAAACTATGGTTGAAACAGATATTTCGTCAGACATATTCGATAAAAAAGACAAGAATAACAAAAATAATTTAACTCCACAAAGTTTTCTTTCTCAACCATATAAGTATGGTTTTACTACTAATGTGGAGGTAGAAAATTTTCCTAAGGGAATCAACGAGAATGTAATTAAATTGATTTCATTAAAGAAAGAAGAGCCTAAGTTTATGCTTGATTTTAGGTTAAGAGCTTATAAATATTGGCAACAGATGGTTTCTCCTAAATGGGCTTCAGTTCATTACACTGATATTGATTACCAAAATATTCTCTATTATTCTGCTCCAAAGAAAAAACTTAGTTTATCAAGTCTTGATGATGTAGATAAAGACATCTTGTCAACTTTTGAGAAACTTGGTATTCCATTAACAGAACAAAAAAAATTAACTAACGTAGCTGTAGATGCTATATTTGATAGCGTTTCAGTAGGCACAACTTTTAAAGAAGAACTTTCGAAAGTTGGAGTTATTTTTTGTCCTATTTCAGAAGCTTTAAAATTTCATCCATTTCTTGTAGAAAAATATATAGGTACAGTAGTTCCTATTGGTGATAATTATTTTGCAGCTTTAAATTCTGCTGTTTTTAGCGAGGGTTCTTTTTGTTATATTCCTCCTAATGTAACTTGTCCTTTAGAATTATCCACTTATTTTAGAATTAATAATCAGGAATCAGGTCAGTTTGAAAGAACTTTGATTATCGCAGATGTTAATAGTAGAGTCAGTTATTTAGAGGGTTGCACTGCACCGCAGTTTGATACTAATCAATTACATGCAGCTATTGTAGAACTAGTTGCACTTGAAAATGCTGAGATTAAATATTCAACTGTACAGAACTGGTATTCGGGTGATAGTAATGGTGTTGGTGGTATTTATAACTTTGTTACTAAGCGAGGACTCTGTGCAGGGAATAATTCTAAAATTTTTTGGACACAAGTGGAAACAGGATCATCTATAACTTGGAAATATCCTAGCTGTATTCTAGCAGGTGAAAACTCTGTTGGAGAGTTTTATTCTGTTGCACTAACAAATCATTATCAACAAGCAGATACTGGTACGAAGATGATTCATGTAGGTCCAAATACAAGAAGTCGTATTGTATCAAAAGGAATATCTTCAGGTAATTCTAAAAATACTTATAGAGGACAAGTTAAAATTGGTCCTAAAGCTTATAACAGTATTAATTATTCTCAATGTGATTCAATGTTAGTCGGTGATAAATCGCAGGCTAATACTTTTCCATATATACAGGTAAATAACTCTACAAGTAGTGTTGAACATGAAGCTTCAACTTCTAAGATAGAAGAAGAACAATTGTTTTATTTTCTACAACGTGGAATAGATATTGAATCTGCTATTAGTCTACTTATTAGTGGTTTTTGTAAGGACGTTTTTAGTGAATTACCAATGGAATTTGCTTTAGAAGCAGATCGTCTTTTAAGTTTAAAATTAGAAGGAACAGTTGGATAAAATATGGTCAAAAAATCTCCAATCCTTGAAATTCAAGGACTTAAAGCTTCAGTTAATGATACTGAAATTGTTAAAAATTTGAATCTTATTGTAAATGCTGGTGAGATTCATGCAATTATGGGTAAAAATGGCTCTGGTAAAAGTACCTTTGCTAAAATTGTAGCTGGTCATCCAGCATATAGGGTTACATCTGGTGATATTTTATTTTACGGCGAATCTATTCTCGATATAGAACCAGAAGAGAGATCTCAAAAAGGAATTTTTTTAGGATTTCAATATCCAATAGAAATACCTGGTGTTAGTAATGCAGATTTTTTACGTCTTTCTTGTAATGCAAGAAGAAGGTATCAAGGGTTAGATGAATTAGATCCACTGGAGTTTTTTGAGTTTATTACAAAAAAACTTGAAATTATTAATATGGATCCAGCTTTTCTTAACAGAAGTGTAAATGAGGGATTTTCAGGTGGAGAAAAAAAACGTAATGAAATTCTACAAATGGCTGTTTTAGACACTAAATTATCAATTCTTGATGAGACTGATTCTGGGTTAGATATTGATGCCTTAAAAATTGTAGCTAAAGGAATTAATAGTTTATCTAATGAATCTAATGCAATAATTCTAATTACTCATTACCAAAGACTATTAGATTATATAGAGCCAACTTTTATCCATGTAATGCAAGATGGAAAGATTATTAAGACAGGAGATAAATCATTAGCTAAAGAATTAGAAAATAATGGTTATGATTGGTTAAACTAATTCTCCACAGTTATAAATAACTGTAGAGGATTAGTTTATTTCTTTATTAATCTTTTTATCATCTTAGAAGCTTTGCTTTGTACTTGCAATAACTTCTTTTACTAATCCCTCTGCTTCCGGAGTAAAAGTTTTAGTTTCTTTAATAATTGCTTCGTATTTAGGTTTAGAATTTTTTAAATTAGTTCTAAAAGCATCAATAAAAGGCTTAACTTTTTTTACTTCTATTTGATCAAGATATCCATTAATACCTGCGTAAATAATAGCTACTTGTTCGTGTACTGGAATAGGAGAGCTAGCTGGTTGCTTTAAGATTTCTCTTAGTCTTTGTCCTCTCGCTAATTGATTTCTAGTTGCTTGATCTAAATCAGATGCGAATTGAGAGAATGCTTCTAATTCAGCAAATTGAGCTAGTTCTAATTTTAGTTTACCTGCAACTTGTTTCATTGCTTTGATTTGTGCTGCAGAACCAACACGTGACACAGAAATACCTACGTTAATAGCAGGTCTAATCCCTGAGTTAAATAAATCACCAGATAAGAAAATTTGTCCATCTGTGATTGAAATTACGTTTGTTGGAATATATGCAGAAACGTCACCTGCTTGCGTTTCAATCACAGGAAGTGCTGTCATGCTTCCACCACCTAAAGCATCACTTAACTTAGCTGCTCTCTCTAATAATCTAGAATGAAGATAGAATACGTCACCAGGGAAAGCTTCTCTTCCTGGTGGTCTTCTTAAAAGAAGAGACATTTCTCTATAAGCACTTGCTTGTTTAGATAAATCATCGTAAATAATAAGTGTTGCTTGTCCTTTATACATAAAATACTCAGCAATTGCAGCACCTGTATATGGCGCAATATATTGTAGAGTTGCTGCGTCATCAGCACTAGCTGAAACTACCACTGTATAGTCTAAAGCTCCTTTTTCTTGTAGAGTTGTAACTAGAGAAGCTACCGTTGATGCTTTTTGACCTACAGCAACGTAAACACAAACTACACCATCACCTTTTTGATTAATAATTGTATCTATAGCAACAGAACTCTTACCTGTCTGTCTATCACCTATTATCAATTCACGTTGTCCTCTTCCAATAGGTATCATTGAATCAATAGCCGTAATTCCTGTTTGAATAGGTTCACAAACTGATTTACGAGAAATAATACCAGGAGCCATTGATTCAATCAGTCTTGACTCAGTTCCTTTTATATCACCTTTTCCATCAATAGCTTGCCCTAGACCATCTACAACTCTACCTAGGAATTCTTTACCAACCATAATCTGAGCAATTTTTCCAGTTGCTTTTACAGAGCTACCTTCTAGGATTGCTCTACCAGCACCCATTAATACGACACCTACATTATCACTTTCAAGGTTTAATGCAATACCGACAGTTTTATCTTCGAATTCAAGTAATTCTCCTGCCATTACTTGATCAAGTCCATAAACACGAGCAATTCCATCTCCTACTTGAAGAACAGTACCTACATTAGATACTTGAACACCTTGATCGTATTTATCAATTTGTTCACGAATAATGCTGCTGATTTCATCAGGTCTAATGTTTACCATATCAATTTTTGTCTACTTTGATAAATTATGTTTTTTTAATAAAAGGACTTTAAATTTACTATAAAGGAGATGATGCTCCTAAATGTGAAGATAATTTTCTTAGTTGTCCTTGTATGCTAGTATCAATGATTCGAGAACCAATTTGAACTGTAAATCCACCTATTAAACCCTTATCAACCCTAATTTCTAGTTTTACTTGTTTAACATTTGCCATCGCTTTTAGTTTTGCAATAAGTGCTTCTTGTTGAGAATCTGACATTTCATAAGATGAAACAACGTATCCAACTTCAATTGAAGCTTGTTTATATGCGATTTCTAATGCTGAAGAATTAATGGTTTCTAAACAATTTATTCTTCCTCTATCACATAGTACTAGTAGGAAATTAAGAGTATTACTATCAATTTTCCCTTGGAAGACTGATTTGATTATTCCTTTTTTAGCTTCTAATTGTAGCAAAGGGTTATTTAACGCATTCACCAATTCTACTGATTTTAATGCTCCTTCTATATAAGTTAAGTCACTTATAACTGTATCTAACGAATCCTTAGTAGAAGCCATTTGGATAAAAGCATTTGCATACGGCATCGCAACTTTTATATTTTTTCCCATTATAGCTGTCCTCCTAACTGAGCGATATTATTATCTATAACTTTAGACTGAAGGCTAGGAGTCATGTAATCTTGTAATTGAGTAGATACTCTTTTTAGTGCAAGATCTGTTATACGTTGCTGAATTTGTTTTTTTATTTGTAGCTCAGCTTTTTCTATACTACTTTTACCATTGTTAGTTAACCTTTCAATGTCTAATTTTCCTTGAGCAAGTATAGTTTCTTTGACTGTACGAGCTGTTATTTCAGCTTCTTTTTTGATTTTTTCTATAACAGTCTGAGCTTGCGTCAGCTGTTTTTCTGAATCTAACAGTCTTGCATTAGCTTGTTGTAGTCTTTCTTCTGCTTCTTGGATAGCCTCAGTAACCTTTTGTTGCCTAAGTTCTAAAGCAGAAGTTAGAAAATTTTGACCTAAGTAGAAAACGCCGCTCAGTAATAGTGCAATGTTAATTACATTGGCTTCTAGAAAATTTGAATTAAATCCGAAACCCTTTCCAGAAGATAATTCTGCAAGGGCACTAATCAATAAAAAATCACTCATATTATATATACTTTACAAACAACTTAATAATTCCATGATAATTCTTAATATCTATCAATAGATTGTGAAACTTTACACAGTTAAATTACCACTTAGTAATTTATTTTTAATTTGTTCACTAAGAGTGTTGACTTGTTCTTCAAGAGCAAGTAAAGCTTTGTCTTTTTGAGTATTTAACTGTTGCGTAGCTTCGTTTACTAATGCTTCAGTGTCTTTTTGTGCTTGATTAATTTCCATCGCAACTATTTCCTGAGCTTCTTTTTGAGCTGAAGCTATTATTAACTGTGACTCACGTCTTTCTTGGGCTAAATCTTGTTCGTACTGTTTTGTAATAGCTTCTGCTTTTGTCAGTGTTTCAGAAGCTTCAGTTAAGTTTTTGCGAATATATTCATCTCGTTCGTCTAGCACTTTAGCTATCGGAGTATAGAACACAAGATTTAATACTACCATTAGTAGTAGAATTTGCAGTGCCATTAGAGGTAATGTAGCGTTGAAGTCGAATAAGCCCCCTTCAGGCTCACTAGCAGCTGCTTGTGTTAACAAAAGTATCAGATTTGTCATTATGATTTATTTTTGATAATGGGTCCTTAAAAAAATGTTACCACTTCAATACCCTAGCCATGATTAAATGACTAGGGGCACTAAAAAATACTTAGCTTGTAAAAAGATTAGCGCAAAATTACGCTGTGAAAGGGTTAGCAAATAGTAATGCTAGAGATACTACTAGACCATAAATAGTAAGTGATTCCATGAATGCTAAACTTAGAAGTAATGTACCACGGATTCTACCTTCAGCTTCAGGTTGACGAGCAATACCTTCAACAGCTTGTGCAGCAGCAGTTCCTTGTCCAATACCAGGACCAATAGCAGCTAAACCAACAGATAGACCAGAAGCAACAACTGAAGCAGCAGATACGATAGGATTCATAAGATTATTGTGATATTTATCATATTTATAGAAATTAAATTATTTCAGATACTAATTCTAATGATTTTATTTAGTGATGGTCTTCTAAGGCTTCACCTATATAAGCAGCTGATAAAGTTGAGAATATTAGTGCTTGTACAGAACTAGCAAATAATCCTAATATCATAACTGGTAAAGGTATTAATATTGGAACTAAAAGAGCAAAAACAGAAACTACTAACTCATCTGCAAGTACATTACCGAAAAGACGGAAACTAAGAGATAATGGTTTTGTAAAATCTTCCAGAATATTAATAGGCAAAAGAATAGGAGTAGGTTTTACGTATTTAGAGAAATAACCAATTCCTTTTTTGTTAATACCTGCATAAAAATAAGAGAAAGAAGTTAGCAATGCAAGAGCTACTGTAACATTTATATCATTTGTTGGGGCCGCTAATTCTCCTTCGGGTAAAGATATTAATTTCCAAGGAATAAGAGCACCTGCCCAGTTTGCACCAAAAATGAATAAGAATACTGTACTGATGTAAGGAACCCAAGGTCTATATTCTGCTTCACCTATTTGATTTTTAGCAATATCTTGTAAAAATTCGTATGCATACTCCATAAAATTTTGTAATCCTTGTGGAGTCTGTTTAAGGTCCCTAGTTCCAGCAATAGCAAACGTCAACAATGCAGCTATTACTAACCACGAAACGATAAATACTTGTCCGTGTAGTTTTAGTCCTGCAATTTCCCAATAAAGGTGCTTTCCAACTTCAACCTCAGCAAGAGAATAGAAAGAGTTAAAAGCGCTAATATGATTCTGATACATAGTTGAGTATAATTCTTTTGCAATTTTTTAATGTTAATCTAGAAGAAAAGCATAAACTTAATTAACACACATAAATTATACCTTTGAAAGCTATGTGTAAAAAATCTATATGCTCTTTTTTATAATATTGAGAAAATAATATAATTATTATGCACTAACTAGATATTTTTTGCATAATTGCAATTCTTTTAAATGTTATAAATATTGCTTATATTCAATATGTTAGGTACCTATTAATAAGATTTTTTATCATTGTATGTTAGATAAAAGTAATATCTTATAGGTCGACTATTTTTTTTTATTTTTTCATCATCTTTTCAACTTCATCACTAAAATTTTCATTTTTCTTTTCTAGTCCCTCACCTAACACAAATCTTTCAAATCTACGAATCTGTATATTTTCTCCTAAAGTGGAAATATTTTTCTTTACAAGTTCTTCAATTGTTATAGAAGAATCTCTAATAAATGGTTGATCCAGTAAAACCATTTCTTTTAATTTTTTTTGTATTCTTCCTTCTACTATTTTTTCCTTTATCTCTAAAGGTTTATTCCCCAAATCATCTTTTGCCATTTCTATTTTCTTTTCCTTTTCACTCACTTCTGCTGGTATATCTGCAGCATTAATAAATTGAACTTGAGGACAAGCTGCTATTTGCATTGCAATGCTTCTAGCCAGTTCTTGGAATTCAGATCTTCTAGCAACAAAGTCAGTTTCACAGTTGACCTCTACTAAAATACCTAATTTTCCTCCCATATGTATATAAGCCTCAACAATTCCTTCTGTTGCTATACGTCCTGATTTTTTAGCTGCAGTAACTAAACCTTTCTTTTTTAAAGCTTCTTCAGCTTTTGCAAAATCTCCGTCAGCTTCTTGCAATGCTTTTTTGCAATCCATCATTCCAGCAGATGTTTTTTCTCTTAATTCTTTTACAATTTTTGCAGAAATTTCAGCAACCATATTTTTTTCTTAGTATATAAATTTAAGATAATATTTATTTTATTTAAATATAAGCTAATTAAGCGAATTCTAATACTTCTTTATCGTCATCCTGAACCTTGCCAGTTCTACCTTCACAAATAGAATCTGATATTTTACCAACTATTAATTTAATAGATCTAATAGCATCATCATTTCCTGGAATAGGTATGTCAGTAACGTCTGGATTACAATTACTATCAAGAATTGAGATAATAGGAATACCTAATGTTATACATTCTTGTATAGCAGTACTTTCTCTTTTTTGATCAACAATCAAAACCAAATCAGGTAAACGTTTCATATCTTTTATACCATTAAGATTTTTACGCAATTTGTCTAATTCTTTTTTAAGGATTGCTGTTTCTTTTTTTGGTAGTTGATCTAAGTAACCACTTTCTTCTTTACTTTCTAGATCTTTTAATCTTTCCACTCTAGTTCTAATGGTAAACCAGTTTGTAAGGATCCCTCCTAACCATCGTTGATTAATATAATGTGCACCACATCTCTCAGCTTCTTGTGCTATTACCCCAGCTGCTTGTCTTTTTGTTCCTACAAATAAGAATTTTTTTCCTTCTTCAGATGCTTTACGTACGAAATTACATGCTTCAGTTAAAAGTTCAGCTGTCTGCACTAAATCGATTATATGTATACCATTTCTTTCTGCATAAATGTACGGAAACATTTTTGGATTCCATCTTCTAGATTGATGTCCAAAGTGTACTCCTGCTTCTAATAATTCAGCCAATGTAACTACAGCCATAATTGTTATATTTTTAAGATTTAATATTAATTCGAATATAGATAATCTTTTAAAAGATAATTTAATAAATAAATCTTTTTTTTTGTTTTTTTCATTTTACATAACATCACATTTTAATACCTTTATTTAGTGACTAATCATTATTTCTCATATTTCGTAATCCTATAGAATGTTTAGTATTAAATTTATTAATTTATTTTGTTATTTTTAAGAGAATTACATTTTCTTATAAAACCTTAATTCCATTTTGTACATATCCATTATTTTCATCAATCAGAAATTGCATCATTTGAGTGTCTGATTCCTTATTGTTGAAATAAAATCCATCAGAAATTTTCTTTTCATTTTTACTAATTTTAGATATTTCTGTATATGAATTAAATCCTGTCCCCGCTGGTATCAATCTACCTATAATGACATTTTCTTTTAACCCTCTTAACCAATCAGCTTTTCCTTCGATAGCTGCTTCTGTTAAAACTCTAGTGGTCTCTTGGAAACTTGCTGCAGATATAAAACTATCTGTATTTAAAGAAGACTTAGTTATTCCTAGTAATATTGGTGAATAGGTAGCTGGAATACCTCTAGTTAATAACATTGCTTCATTAATATTTTCTATTTGTTGCAATTCTACTAATTCTCCAGGTAACAATGTTGTATCTCCACCGTCTTCTACTCTAACTTTTGATGTCATCTGCCTTACTATTACTTCTACATGTTTGTCAGAGATTTCAACATTTTGGGATTGATATACATTTTGTACTTCATTTACTAAGTAGGTTTGCACTTTTTGTAAACTTAATTTAGCTGATTCATATATTCCTAATACATTTATATAAAAATTAAAATATAAACTAAGCATTTCATGTGGATTAGGAGCTCCATCTGTTATTGCTTCAGCTAACAGTATATTTTCTTCATTAGAAACTATTACTTTCTGTGTATTACTTATAAGATATTCATTAACATTTTCATCACTTTCTATTATTTCCACGTGATAGTTTTCTTCTGAATCATACCAAACCTTAATTTTTCCAGGTCTTTGTGCTAATTTACATGTTTCCTTTGGTCTTCTTGCTTCAAGAATTTCCTCTATTCTTGGAAGTCCTTGTACAATATCTCCAGTTTTTGATCTCTCGAATACAAGTATTGCCAATATATCTCCAATTTGTACTAGATCAGTATTCTTTGTTTGTAATATAGCTCCAGATGAAACTAGATAAGGATGAGCAAAACGAATTTTAATTTTATCTTTATCAACATTTACAATTTGTCCAGACTCTTTTGCTACAATGTTCGCTGCAATTTGATCTCCATAACGTACTAAATCTCCTATTGAAACTTGAGGCGTGTTACCATTTAAATTTATTATTTCTTGATCTGTTTCCCTAAGTATTAGGATTTTTTTTCCTGATTGACCACTGTGCGTTACTTTTTCTACTTGTCCATTTGATTTAGAAACTAGTGAAGTTTTTGCTATTAATGTTCCAGCTGTAATCTCTTCACCATTGTTTACACAGAAAATAGTTTTAGTTTGTTCTTTATTGTTTTCACCAAATGTATCATGTCTAATTTGTAGGTTTTCTAATATTGCTATCTGTAATTTATACTTATTTGTTTCTTTAGTTTCGAGAAATTCAATATCTGCAGAACCATGTACCCCATCAGACAATATATCAACCGTCAAATATGTTTTTACTAAATCTATACCTTTTATAGATTCAATTTTTTCTCCTTCTTTAAATAATAAATGCTGAATTAAATGAATGCTGATAAATTGTTTATCATTTATTGAATGCTCTGTTTCTATCTTGAATTGATCTTTGTTAATATGGTATTCATCCACAGGTCTAATTAGCAATCCTTCTGGTATTTTTTCTATAAAAACTGTAGATTCACTTTTAATCCCTTTGTAAATTTCTTCACCTTTTTCAATTATTTCACTTAAATTTAATTGGTTTAGAGTTTTTTCATCTATCGGAATAACTTTTCCTACTTTGATTATTATTTTTTCAACAATACCATTTTCTTCAATAATTTCTAAATAACCTGGATTCTCAGCTTTCACATCTTTAATCATTTCAGTTCCTGCTTCTATGTATGAACTATTTTCCACCATTAAAAGAGAAATATCTTTTTTTATTTCATGAGTTTCTTCTGAAATCCATAAAATACGATGTGTTTTTTCTGTTTCGTTCTGTTCATTTTTACATTTTATGAATCCTCCTGTTTTTGTTTTGTATTTTGTATCTACTAGTTCTCCTATTATTTGTGAATTATTTATTTTATTTCCAGGAGAACAAAGCATCAAAAATTTATTCCCATTTGAAAAATTTAAGAAAAAATTACTAGTATTGTTATCTTTTACATATTCATTTTCAATTATTGCGTCTTTAATAAAAACAGAAGATGTTACGATATTTATTTCACTCAGTTCATCAAATTCTGTTTTTTTATTTAATCTAACTGTTCCGCCATAATCACTAACAATATGTGTCGTTGCTAAAACAGATCCTTCGGAAATTTTATTACCTTTTGTTACTTCAACTTTTGCTAATTGGGGTAAATTATGCACTTCTCCTGAAAGTATCCAAATTAATCCTCCTTTAGCTGTTTTAGTTGTTATATTTCCTTGCCTGTCAATTTTTTCTTCAGATATTAATTCCGAAAAGAATACTTCTCCGGAACTTTCAGTTAATAAATCTTTAGTTGCTTTCTCTGTTATTAAATTCGTTTTTGTACTAATTTCTCCGATTATTTGATTTTCTGTAAATTGTTCGTTATCGTTAACAAATATTATAGTACCTTGAGTAAATTCTATTTTTTTTTCATTAAGTTGATAATCATAAATCGATAATTTATAACTTGTTTCTAATATCATGGCTTCTTGACCATGTCTTGTTCTAATTAATCTTGACTTTAAATTTTTCGGAAATCTTATTACTCCACCAAATGGAGCTTTAATTTGTTCAGCTAATTCACCAGTAAATACTCCCCCTGTATGGAAAGTTCTCATGGTTAGCTGTGTTCCTGGTTCTCCTATTGATTGTGCGGCAATGATACCTACAGCTTCTCCTAAATCTACAAGTGAACCATGTGCTAAGTTCCAACCGTAACAGAATTGACATACTGACCTTGCAGAATCGCATGTTAGTGGAGATCTAACACTAACTGACTTGATTCCAGCATCTACAATAGTCTTGCTTGTTTCATGGTCTAAATCTTGATTTACATGCGCTATAACAGTTGCATCGTGCGGATAATATAGAGTTTCGAATAAAACTCTTCCCACTAAGCGATTTCCTATTGGTATCAACACTTGATTGTTTGCAATCATATCTTTGATAATGATACTGCGTTGTGTTCCACAATCAATTTCTCTAATAATAATATCTTGAGCTACATCCACTAATCTACGCGTTAGATACCCTGAATCTGCAGTCCTTAATGCTGTATCTACTAAACCTTTTCTTGCTCCATATGATGATATTATATATTCAGTCACTGTAAGGCCTTCTCTAAAATTACTTTTAATAGGAAGATCTATAATTTGTCCTTGTGGATCAGCCATTAATCCTCTCATTCCAACAAGTTGTCTAACCTGTGAAATATTTCCTCTCGCACCAGAGAATGCCATCATATATACAGGATTCAATGGATCTGTCTCTTTAAAATATCTAACTACTTCAGTTTTTAATTCTTCACTGGCATTATTCCAAGTATCTATAACCCTTTGAAATCTTTCAATTGCAGTTATCTCTCCTCTTTCATATTGTTCTTCTGTTAATTGTATAGCTTCGTTGGTTCTATTAAGTAAATTCTTCTTACTAGGTGGTACTCTTAAATCTTCTACACTCAGTGATATACCTGCTTTTGTCGCATAGTGAAAACCGAGTTCTTTCAATCTATCTGCCATATAAGAAGCTCTTCCTGTACCATAGTTGCTAAAAGCCCATGCCATTAAACGTTTTAATTCTTTCTTATCTATTACTTTATTTGTAAATCTAGGCTTAGGTGGTACAAATAAATATTTTTCTTTCATAATATATTTTTATATATTTTTTGTTATGGGGAGTTTTAATTATTTGGCAATAACTAATGAGTCTAACAAAACTTTATTTAGTAAAATTCTTCCTGGAGTAGTTAATAAATATTGGACTAGAATTTCTCCAGTTTCTCTTTTTTTAATTATTCGATCATCAAATATATGAATTTCCGTTTTATCATCTTGTCTTTGTATTTCTATCAAGTTATTGTCGCTGTCAACAACTCCATCAAATCTAACCCATATATATGAATGTAATGGAATTTTATTTGAATTATAAGCGAGTAATACATCTTCTAGATTGGAAAAATAATAAGCTTGTTTGTTTTGTTGTGTAGGGTTCTCTGCAGTTAAGTAATAACATCCCAGAACCATATCTTGGCTAGGCATAATAATTGGCTCACCTGTAGCTGGTGATAAGAAATTATAAGGAGCTAACATTAATAGTCTAGCCTCAGCTTGAGCTTCTAAAGATAAGGGAATGTGTACTGCCATCTGGTCTCCATCAAAATCCGCGTTAAAAGCAGGACAAACTAAAGGATGTAATTTAATAGCTCTTCCTTCAACTAATATTGGTTCGAAAGCTTGTATTCCTAATCTATGCAAAGTAGGTGCTCTATTTAACAAAACAGGATGTCCTTGTATTACATCTTCTAAAACATTCCAAATGATAGATTCATTTTTTTGAATTAATCTTTTAGCTGCTTTAATATTATTCACTAATCCTTGATGAATAAGTCTATGAATAACAAATGGTTGAAACAGTTCTAATGCCATTTCTCTAGGTAATCCACATTGATTTAATTGTAATTGTGGACCTACAACAATAACAGATCGTCCTGAATAATCAACCCTTTTACCTAAAAGATTTTGTCTAAATCTTCCTTGTTTTCCTTCAATTATATCTGATAGTGATTTTAAAGGTCTATTATTAGCTCCAACAACAACTTTTCCTCTTTTTCCGTTATCAATCAGAGCGTCTACAGACTCTTGTAACATGCGTTTTTCGTTACGAATAATAATTTCAGGAGCTAAAATTTCTTGTAATCTTATAAGACGATTATTACGATTTAACACTCTTCTGTATAAATCATTCAAATCTGATGTTGCAAATCTTCCTCCATCAAGCTGGACCATTGGTCTTAAATCAGGTGGAATTACAGGTAATATACTCAGTATCATCCACGATGGGTCAGATCTAGTAGCAATAAAATTATCTATAATTCTTAACCTTTTTATAGCTTTATCTTTTTTTGTACCTCTAGATAGCAATACTTCCTCTCTTAAACTTTCTGCTTCTACTTCTAAATCAATATCTTTGAGTAATTTTTGTATAGCTTCTGCTCCTATACCAACTTCAACTCCATATATATCAGATTGTTCTTGATATAGTTGATCTTCTATATCTATCCATTCATCTTCACTTAGTAGTTGCTTATATTTTAAACTCGAACAATTTCCTGGTCTTGTTACAACATATGAATTAAAATATACAATTTGTTCAACATCTTTTAAAGGTATATCTAATAAAATTGCTATATAACTAGGTAAACTTTTTAGGTACCATACATGAGTTACAGGAGCTGCTAGTTGAATGTAACCCATTCTGTGGCGTCTAACTTTCGATTCGACAACTTCAACACCGCATCTTTCACAAACTATTCCTTTGTATCTAACTCTTTTATACTTACCACAATGACACTCCCAATCTTTAACTGGACCAAATATACGTTCACAAAATAGACCATCCATTTCTGGTTTTAATGTCCTATAGTTTATAGTCTCTGGCTTAGTAACTTCACCAACTATTTGTCCATTAGGTAGAGCTCTTTCTCCCCACTTTTTTATTCTCTGTGGTGAAGCTAAATTGATTTTTACATAATCAAAATATTGTTCTATTTTTGGCATTTTATTTTTAGATCATATAAGTTAAATTAGAGAAGCTTCTATATCTTCGCGAGTTATAGATTCATATGTAGGACGTGAATGGATTTTTTTATTGTTTGCACTAGACATAAGATCAACTTCTATACCTCTAGTTTGTCCATCTGGTAATGTTTCTATTTTGTATGCTCCTATATCTAGTCCAAGTGATTGTAACTCACGCATTAGTACTTTAAATGATTCAGGTGTCCCTGGTCTTGGAATTGCTTTTCCCTTAACAATTGCATTCAGAGTTTCATTTCTACCTTGCATATCATCAGATTTGACAGTTAGTAATTCTTGCAATGTATAAGAAGCACCAAAAGCTTCTAGAGCCCATACTTCCATTTCTCCTAATCTTTGTCCACCGTGTTGGGCTTTACCACCTAATGGTTGTTGAGTTACCAAAGAATATGGTCCTGTTGATCTTGCATGTATTTTATCATCAACTAAATGAACTAATTTTAACATGTATGATATTCCAACCATTACAGGATTATCAAAAGATTCACCAGTTCTACCATCAAATAATCTTATTTTTCCTGGATGTTGTAGATCAAAGATCCAATCTTTCCCACTCATTTTCCGTGCATTCATTAATGCATCATTTATTAATACACGTGACGCTTCTGCACCATGCATCTCATCAAAAGGTACTACTTTAAATCTTTTATTTAGATGTTCAGCAGCTAATCCTAAAAGTGATTCGAATATTTGTCCTACATTCATTCTTGAAGGTACACCCAATGGGTTAAGAACTAAATCTACTGGTGTACCATCAGGTAAATAAGGCATATCTTGTCTTGGTAAAATTCTTGATATAATTCCTTTATTACCATGACGTCCTGCCATTTTATCTCCTACTTGTATCTTTCTAGTTTGTGCAATGTATACTCGAATAACAATATTAGCGCCAGTAGGTAATTCGTCACCCTTTTCTCTTGTAAATATTCTGACATCTAATATTCTACCTTTCCCTCCATTAGGAACTCTCAATGATGTATCTCTTACATCTTTTGCTTTTTCTCCAAATATGGCTCTTAATAGTTTTCCTTCAGGAGGCTGATCTGATTCACCTTTTGGAGTCACTTTGCCTACTAATATATCTCCAGATTCTACCCAAGAACCTATAACAATTATTCCATTATCATCTAATTTACGAAGTGAATACTCTCCAATATTAGGCAATTCTCTAGTTATTTCTTCTGAACCTAGCTTAGTCTGTCTTGCTTCTATTTCGTATTTTTCTATATGTACTGATGTATACACGTCATTATAAACGAGTCTTTCACTAATAAGAAAAGCGTCTTCATAGTTATATCCCTCCCATGGAACATACGCTACGAGTATGTTTTGACCGAGTGCTAATTCTCCCCCTTCTGTAGCAGCACCATCTGCTATTACTTGTCCACCTACAACTTCTTCTCCAAGCCATACAGATGGCCTTTGATTAATACAGGTATCTTGGTTTGATCTTTGATACTTTTGTAGATTATATGAAATTTCTTTTCCTTGATTATTTGTCACACATATTCTATTAGCTGAAATGTATGTTATAACTCCATCCTCCAAGCTTACTACTACCATTCCTGAATCACGAGCAGCTTGTGCTTCAAGGCCAGTTCCAATAAGTGGGCTTTCTGGATATAACAATGGAACAGCTTGCCTTTGCATATTAGATCCCATAAGTGCTCTATTTGCATCATCATGTTCTAAAAAAGGTATTAATGAAGTTGCTATAGATATTACTTGTATCGGTGAAACAGCAACGTAATCTACTAAATCTTTCCTTGATGTTGTAAATTCTTGTCTATATCTGACTGGTACAATGTCGCTTTTTATTTCTAAAAAATCATTTATTGGTGTGTCACCAGGAGCAATACGAAATTCATCTTCTTGGTCTGCTGCTAAATAAATTGGCAGTGTTTTAATTAGTACTCTACCGTTTTCTACTTTATAGTAAGGCGTTTCTATGAACCCATACGAATTAATACGTGCGTGTGTTGCTAGAACACCTATTAATCCAGCATTAGGACCTTCTGGAGTTTCTATAGGGCAAATTCTTCCATAATGACTTAAATGAATATCTCGAACAGCAAATCCAGCACGGTCGCGATTTAAACCACCTGGACCTAGTGCACTAATTCTTCTTTTGTGTGTCAATTCAGCTAGAGGATTAGTTTGATCCATAAATTGTGAGAGTTGACTAGAACCAAAGAATTCTCTTATCGCTGCAACTATAGGTTTAGGATTAACTAGAGTATTAGGAGTAAGTGAGTTTGCATCACAAATAGTCATTCTTTCTCTGACAATTCTTTCAAGTCTATTTAATCCAACTCTAACTTGATTTTGTAATAATTCCCCAACAGATCTAACTCTTCTATTCCCTAAATGGTCAATATCATCTACTTCTCCTATATCAAATTTTAAATTAATTAAATAATCAATTGCAGCTAAAGTATCTTGTGGAGTTAAAACTCGGATGTTTTCCGGTATAGATAGATTAAGCTTCTTATTTAGTTTGTATCTTCCAACTTTTCCTAAATCGTAACGTTTTGGGTCAAAAAAACGTGAATACAGAATTTGTTGACCGCCATTTACTGTAGCTGGTTCTCCTGGACGTAATTTTGCATACATTTGTATAAGAGATTCTTCTATTGTATAGTTTCCTTCAACACGGAAAGTTTTTTTTAAATATTCAGGGTGGCGAAGTCCATTATAAATATCACTGTCACTTAGTCCCATAGCTTTAAGGAAAACATGAGCTGCTATCTTTCTAGTTTTATCTATTCTTACCCATACTAGATCATTTTTGTCTGTTTCAAATTTAACCCATGCTCCCCTATTAGAAATCAAACTACTGCTATATGTTCTTCTACCTTGTTTATCTGTTTCTGATTTATAATAAATACCTGGGCTTCTAACTATTTGATTGACAATTACTCTTTCAGCCCCATTAATTACAAATGTTCCTCGGTCTGTCATTAACGGTAAGTCACCTATAAAAACTTCTTGTTCTTTTATTGTCCCATTTTCTTTATTGATTAGTCTCGCTGGTACATATACTTGTACAGAATATGTTGCATCTCTTCTTTTACATTCATTTATGCTATATTTTGGATACTTCAGCTTGTATTCATCTCCTAATAAATGCAATTCTAAATTATCTGTGTAATCTGTTATTGGAGAAAAATTTTTTATCTCTTCAGCTAAACCTTCTTCTAGAAACCAACAAAAACTTGCCCGTTGAATTTCAACTAAATCAGGTAAGCTAAAAGTAGATATTTTACTATTACTAGTGCTAGACATTAGATTATTATCTCCTTTACATGTTCTTAAAATTAATTCTTTGAATAGACTGCGTTAAAAAATAAAAAAAAACCTTTTTATAATTTGATTGTATATAACTAAAAAATGTAATCAAAATTTTTAAATATTGAGTTAATATTTTTTTGAAGTTTTGCTTTAGAATAAAAATGTTATTTATAAGTTACCTTTAATTTTAAGTAACTTATATTTTAGATGGTCTCTTATTTTATAAATAAAATTTATTATTATTTATTTTGTTCTCTCTTTTTTAAAGCTTTTGCTAAAGTAGCTTTTTTTGATGCGGCTGCATTTTTATGGATCATTCCTTTTTGAACAGCTTTATCTAATTTGCTGTAAGATAATGATATGAGTGAATTAACAAAATTTATGTTATCTTCATTTGTATTGTTAATTGCAATTAAACATTTTTTGTATATTGTACGCACAGTTGATTTGTATGCTTTATTACGTATTTGATTTCTTTTATTTACACCAATTCTTTTTTCAGCTGATAATGAGTTTGCCATAATTCTTATTTTAAAAATGGGAATTAGTTATATTATTTCTTTTCTCTAAAAGCTTTACTATTTACGATAAGAGATTATAACATATAACAAAATATCAATGAAAAATAAGCTTTCTTTTTTTTAAAGTATGATTGGAAATCAGATTCTTGTTTTTTTTCGTTAATTTATAAAATTTAAAAAATAAAGAATATATCAATATATGGCTAAGACTAAAGGAGTCCGTATTGTAATTACATTAGAATGTAAAACAAGTGAAGGTGTTTATAGATACCACACAACGAAGAACAGAAGAAATACTCCAAATCGTATAGAGTTAAAGAAGTATTGTCCTTTGTCAAAAAAACACGAATTTTTTAAAGAAATAAAATAGATTTTTATTAATAATTATGGCTATTTATCGTCGCAAAGTTTCCCCTTTACCAATAAGTGAAGTTATCGATTATAAAGATGTAGAACTCCTAAGTAAATTTTTAACAGAACAGGGGAAAATTCTACCTCGTAGAATGACAGGTTTAACTACAAAACAACAAACTCGATTAACAAAAGCTGTAAAAAGAGCAAGAATGTTATCTTTATTACCATTTATTAATCGGGATGGTTTTTTTTAAATTAATTAGGCTTATTATAGAAAAATCTTAATAAGTCTATTTTGATCTATTTGTTTTTTTTTTCTCTATTAATTCAAAAGCAGCAATAATATCATTTTCTTTCCAATCATCAAATGTTTCTAAGAATATTCCACACTCTGAATCTTGTTCCACCTCTTTTACATCTTGTTTGAACTGTTTTAGAGAAGATAAGACTCCTTCATATATGATGGCATTATCCCTTGTGATCTTTATATGACATCCTTTTATGATTTTCCCTTCTGTAACTATGCTTCCAGCAACGTATTTCTTACCAAGTGGAAATACAGCTTTAACTATTGCATTTCCAATATTTTTTTCTTCATACTGTGGTCCAATAATATCGTCAACCATATTCTGAATATCATCAAACAGATCATAAATAACATTGTATTCTTTGATTATTATACCTAAATGGCGAGCAATCTTTTTTGCTCCAGGTGCTAAAGTAGTATTAAATGCTAATATTATTGACTTACTTGCATCTGCGAAATCGACATCTGTTTCTGTTATTTCCCCTGGTGATGCATATAATACTCTTATCTTGACTTTTTCTTGTTCAATTTGTTTAATAGTGCTGACTATAGCTTCTACTGAGCCTTGAATATCTGTTTTAATTACCAAATTAATTACACCTTGAATATTAGAAACTAGCAAAGAATATTTATCTGATGTTGAATTAACTTTTAAATTATTATTTGTTTTCTTTCTAAGTTCTAGTGAAGCTTTTGCTTTTTTATCGTCTTTAAAAGCCTCAAAACGATCACCTATATTTGGTACATCCGGTAATCCCCAAACTAAGACTGGTGATGAAGCCATTGACTTTGTTATGGCCACATTATTTGAGTTAATCATTCCTCTTACTTTTGCCATATGCTCACTAGTTACTATTATATCGCCAATTTCTAATGTTCCGTCCTGCACAAGCAATGTTGCAACGCATCCTTTGGTTTTGTCTATGTTGCCCTCTAAGACCGTTCCTTGAGCATTACCAGTTTTCGAAGAACGTAAGTCTAACATATCACTAAGTATAACAATCATTTCTAAAAGCTCACTAATATTAGTTCCTTGTTTGGCACTAATAGGTATCATAGGAGTATCTCCTCCCCAATCATCAGGTATTACATTATGAGTTGTTAATTCTTGTTTAATATTCTCAATGTTTGCATCATCTTTGTCTATTTTATTAATAGCCACAATTAATGGAACTTGCCATTCTCTGATACATTTTATAGTTTCGATTGTTTGAGGTTTTACTCCATCATCAGCTGCAACTACTAGTATTGCTATATCGGTGACCTGTGCCCCTCTGTATCTCATAGAAGAAAAAGCTTCATGACCTGGTGTATCTAAAAACACAAGTTTTTTCTTCTCATCTTTGTAATCGATTTCAACATCATATGCACCAATTTTTTGTGTTATCCCACCAGCTTCTTTTTGTGCTATTTGTGTTTGTCTAATTCTGTCTAGCAACGTTGTCTTACCATGATCTACATGTCCCATAACAGCTACTATAGGAGGTCGCTTCTCTGTATCTTCTATATTATAAGAGAAATCATTACGGATATTTTTAATTTCTTCTTCTTTAGCAATAATTTTTACATCTAACTTTTCACCTATACTTATTGCAGTATTTATATCTAATATTTGATTAATATTAACTATTATTCCATCCAAAAATAATGTTCGAATAATTTCTGTTTCAGAAACGCATATTTTTGCAGCTAATTCTTGAACTGATATTGGATTAGATAATAAAATTTCATTAGGCTTATTTAGAAGAAGATCATTTTCATTTTCCCTTTTTCTAGCATCTCGTTTATTTTTTCTTGTACTATTGCTTATTTGTTTTTTTGCTATGTTTCCACTGTTGTAGTTATCTTCTAGTTTCTTTTTTAGTTTTAATTTAGTCTTAATATTTTCTGATTCTTTTGTTTTGTCTTCATTTTTTATAATTTTCTTATTTTTCTTTTCTAATTTTGGGTTAATAGACTGCTCATCTTTTACTTTGAATCCTAAAGACAATGACAATGGCTTATTTTCTTGGAATTTGTTTACTTCATTTAAATCATAATTAATAGCTTCTCCTTTGATCATCAAAGGATTTATAAGTAAAATTATGTTATCTTCAGATATTATGTTTTTGCTTTGCATTTGACATTTGATATCATTATTAATATTAAGATTTTTTGATATACAGCTATTATTAGCTTTAAAGTACGTTAGTGTTCTTTTTGTTTTATATTCCTTTTTTATCATTCCTCTTTCTTATTTTGTGATTATTTTGATCGAAAAAATTAATTAGATTGAAACAGCACAATAACTAATATTCTAGCTTGAAGCAAATATTATTTATAATGATTATGTAAAGACAAACCATATATGAACTTTACCTGATCTCAAAGGGTATTAAAGTAACTTATTTTGGTAACATAATGATTCACGTCAAAAACTTTATGTTTTTGGAAACTCAGAAAAGTTCATATTAACTAAATTTTATGCCTAGATTTCAAAAAAATGATAATTTCATAGATAAGACTTTTACAGTCATAGCAGATATTGTTTTAAAAGTTCTTCCAGCTAGTAAACAAGAAAAAGAAGCATTTGCTTATTATAGGGATGGTATGTCTGCTCAGTCTGAAGGGGAATATGCAGAAGCTTTAGAAAATTATTATGAAGCCTTAAGATTAGAAGAAGATCCATATGATAGAAGTTATATCTTGTATAATATAGGTCTTATCTATGCTAGTAATGGAGAATACATAAAAGCTTTGGAATATTATCACCAAGCTTTAGATTTAAATTCTAGGTTACCACCAGCTTTGAATAATATTGCTGTTATTTATCATTATCAAGGTGTGAAAGCTTCTGAAAAAAGAGACTTAGAAACTGCCAGGACAATGTTTGATAAAGCTGCAGAATATTGGAAACAGGCGATACGCTTAGCTCCTAATAATTATATAGAAGCACAAAATTGGCTTAAAACCACTGGTCGTATGGCCTCTGATAACATGTATTAATTGATAATATGTTATTAAGTGATTCAATAAGAAACTTATGAATATAGTTTAAACAAAAATACTTAATAAAAAAGCCAAAAAAACTTTAAACTTTATCTATTAATTACCAATTATTATTTGTTAGACTTGTATACTGTTTAGTATAAATAGTTTTAACTATAGTAAACCTTTTTTTTATTTCTATCTTAGGTTTTTTTATTTATTACGAAACTTATTCAAATACATTCTTGACTTCGGAATATCGAACTTATTTATGGTAAACACTGTAACAAGCGCTGGTCGCATTAAACAAATTATTGGTCCTGTAGTTGACGTAGAATTCCCTAATGGTAAACTTCCTAAAATCTATAATGCTCTTAGAATAGGGGAAGGTAGCTCAGCTATCATCTGTGAAGTTCAACAACTTCTTGGTAATAACAAGGTAAGAGCTGTGTCTATGACATCTACAGATGGTTTAAAAAGAGGTACTTCTGTTGTTGATTTAGGAGCTCCTATCACTGTTCCTGTTGGTAAAGCTACTCTAGGACGTATTTTCAACGTTTTAGGTGAACCTGTGGATGAAATGGGACCTGTTGATATGAGTATCACATCTCCTATTCATAGAAAATCTCCAATGTTTACAGAATTAGAGACAAAACCATCAATTTTTGAAACAGGAATCAAAGTTGTTGATCTTCTGGCTCCTTATAGAAGAGGAGGAAAGATTGGTCTGTTTGGTGGAGCTGGTGTAGGTAAGACTGTATTAATCATGGAACTTATCAATAATATCGCTAAGGCACATGGTGGTCTATCTGTTTTTGGTGGTGTAGGTGAAAGAACTCGTGAAGGTAATGACCTTTACATGGAGATGAAAGAGTCTAAAGTTATTAGAGAAGACAACTTTCCTGAGTCAAAAGTAGCTCTTTGTTACGGGCAAATGAACGAGCCACCTGGAGCTCGTATGAGAGTTGGATTAACTTCATTAACAATGGCAGAATATTTCCGCGACGTAAACAAGCAAGAAGTTTTACTTTTTATTGATAATATTTTTAGATTTGTACAAGCCGGTTCTGAAGTATCTGCTTTATTAGGGCGTATGCCATCTGCAGTTGGTTACCAACCTACTTTAGCTACTGAGATGGGTGGTTTACAAGAAAGAATTACTTCTACTACATCAGGATCTATTACTTCTATTCAAGCGGTATACGTACCAGCTGATGACTTAACAGACCCGGCTCCAGCTACCACTTTCTCTCACCTTGATGCAACAACTGTATTATCAAGAAATTTAGCTGCTAAAGGAATTTATCCTGCTGTGGATCCACTAGATTCTACTTCGACAATGCTTCAGATAGCTATCGTAGGAGATAAGCATTATGCTACAGCTCAAAGAGTAAAGCAAACTTTACAAAGATATAAAGAATTACAAGATATTATTGCTATTCTAGGTTTAGATGAATTATCTGAAGAAGATAGATTAGTCGTAGCACGTGCTAGAAAGGTTGAACGTTTCTTATCTCAACCTTTCTTTGTAGCAGAGATTTTTACTGGATCTCCAGGTAAATACGTATCTTTAGCTGAAACGATCAAAGGATTTAATATGATTCTTGATGGTGAACTTGATGAATTACCAGAACAAGCATTCTATCTTGTTGGTAATATTGATGAGGCTATTGAAAAAGCAAAAAGCTTAAAAGGATAAGGTAAAAAAATGGCTCTGCACATTAGCATTATAGCGCCAGATAGAACTGTTTGGGATTCTAATGCCGAAGAGGTTATTCTTCCAAGCAGTACTGGTCAATTAGGTATTTTACGTGGTCACGCTCCTCTACTAACAGCATTGGATATTGGTGTAATGAGAGTGCGTACTGATAAGGAATGGACTCCTATTGTTTTGATGGGTGGTTTTGCTGAAGTAGAAAATGATGAATTAACTATTTTAGTAAACGGAGCCGAAGAGGCAGCATCTATTGATAAAGATAAAGCTCAAAAAGAATTAGAAGAGATGACTATACGTTTTAACGAGGCAGAAAGTAGCAAAGATAGAATCGAAGCTACTCAAAATCTGCGTAAAGCTCGTGCACGTGTTCAGGCGTCAACTTAATTTTCAATAATAAAAAAAGTTATAGATATTTTTTTATATCTATAACTTTTTTTATTATTGAAAATTTATTAACTTCTGACTATCTTTGTGAAATCAATAATAAAATGTATTATGTATCAAGTTAATTAATCATAACTCAAGATAATATGTTGAACCAAAATATACAATTCAATAAAAAACTTATTCCATATTCAATATCTTTTGAACAAAACGAAGCTGAGATGTCTCTCACAGAACATTTGGAAGAGGTGCGTCAAAGAGCTTTTTGGTCCTTTTCTTTACTTTTAACAATGATTATTAGTTGTCTAACTGGTGTAAAAAGCATTGTTAAATTGCTCCAAGAACCTGCTGTTGGAATTAAGTTTCTCCAACTAGCACCAGGAGAATATTTCTTTGCATCTCTTAAAGTTGCAATTTATACAGGTTTTTTTATTAGTAGCCCTTTTATTATTTATCAAATAATATTATTTGTTTTACCTGGAATGACTAGAGGTGAAAGAAAAACTATTCTACCAGTAATAGTTGGTTCGGTTATTCTTTTTATTTTTGGTTTAGCTTGTGGCTATTTTCTTTTAGCACCAGCCGCATTGAATTTTTTTATAAATTATGGTTCTGATGTAGTAGAACCATTCTGGTCATTTGAGCAATATTTTGAGTTTATCCTAATTTTGTTATTCAGTACTGGTTTAGCATTTCAATTACCAGTTATACAAGTAGTTTTAGGAGTATTAAAAATTTTTTCGAGTAGATTAATGTTTTCTGTTTGGAGATACGTTACTTTAGGAGCAACTGTAATAGGTGCTATTTTAACACCTTCAGTTGATCCCATAACTCAAATTTTCATGTCTAGTATTATAATGATACTGTATTTTGGTGGTGCTGGAATTGTTTTCCTGATAGAAAGAAGTCAAGAAAATATTACTTACGAAGATAAATTTTAGGTTAAAATACTATGGATAGTAATACGTGATAAAAATCAGTCTTTCATTTTAGAATCACTCATATGCAATTTCTAACATTTGTCAAAAAATAATTTTTTGACAATAGAAAAAAAAGTGTAACATTTATTTCAAATAACTAGCTTGAAGAAGATGAAAAATAACTACATTGTTAATATTAATAATAAATTAAAATCCGCTATACTTTTCACGAGTATTTGTTTCTCTTTACTTTTCCCTTCTGTAGCTACCTCTTTCCCTGTTTATGCACAACAGGCATACGAAAATCCTAGAGAAGCCACAGGAAGAATTGTCTGTGCAAATTGTCACTTAGCACAAAAACCAGTTGAAGTAGAAGTTCCACAAGGTGTGCTTCCTGATACTGTTTTTGAGGTTGTTGTTGAAATTCCATATGACTTATCATTAAAACAAGTAACAGGTGATGGTACTAAAGGTCCTCTAAATGTTGGTTCTGTTGTTGTTTTGCCTGAAGGATTTAAATTAGCACCTAAAGAGAGACTTAGTGAAGAATTAAAAAAAGCAACTGAAGGTGTAGTAATTTCACCTTATAGTGATTCTAAGCAAAATATACTTGTAGTCGGCCCTATATCAGGTAATGATCATCAAAAGATTATTTTCCCTATTTTAGCTCCAAATCCTGCTGAAAACAGAGATGTTCATTTTATTAAATATCCTATTTATGTTGGTGCAAATCGTGGAAGGGGGCAAGTTCAACCTACTGGTGAAAAGAGTAATAATACTATTTATAATTCTCCTGTAAGCGGTCAAATAGTTAAAATTGATTCAACAGATAAACTTACTACATTAACAATTAACAGTAAAAGTGGTGATGCTATTAATGTAAAAATACCTAAAGGACCTGAAATTATTGTTAAACAAGGAGACACTATTGAAGCCGATCAACCTTTAACTATTGATCCTAACGTTGGTGGTTTCGGTCAAGGTGAAACTGAAGTTGTTCTACAAAGTCCAGCTAGAGTTAAAGGTATGATAGCTTTCTTCTTCACTGTTATATTTGCTCAAATTCTACTAGTTCTTAAAAAGAAACAATTTGAAAAAGTTCAGTTAGCAGAAATGAATTTCTAATAAAAATAAAAACGAGCATAGGCTTATTTTGAATAAGTCTATGCTCGTTTTTATTTTTATTATTACAGAATTTTAACTAGGCTTGTGAATGAAGGCATATCATTTACAGCCATTTGAGCTAACATCTTACGATTTATACTGATTTGTGATAATTTTAGTTTTGCAATTAAACTACTATAATTTATATCATATAGTCTGGCAGCAGCATTTATTCTTGTAATCCATAGTTTTCTAAAATCCCTCTTTTTTCTTTTTCTACCTACATAACCATATCTTAAGGCTTTCATTACTTGTTGATTAGCCATTCTAAAAAGCTTTGAATGAGTTCCTCTGAAACCTTTAGCTATTGAAAAAATTTTCTTTCTTCTTTTTTTAGCTACATTACCTCTTTTAACTCTTACCATTTTATTTTATATTTCCTCTATAAAGATTATTAAGCGTATGGAATCATGCTTCGTAGAGCAATTGCATCTCCTTTAAAAACAACCATTTTTCTAGATAGATTTTTTTTACGTTTAGAACTCTTCTTTTCCAGCAGATGTCCTTTGAAAGCCTTTCTTCTTATAAACTTTCCTGTTGGAGTTTTTCGGAATCTTTTCAGTGCAGACTTACGTGTTTTAATCTTAGGCATACTCTTATGTTATTTGAAATTTGAATAGATTGTTCCATATAAACTATGAACATCACTCTAATAAGAATAGTATAACTGATAATAAATATATGTAAATTCAACAAATAAAGATTATTTATTATCTTGAAGTTAATAATTTAAACAATTTATCTATATCTGAACTATATTTTTAAAAACAGTTGATTCTCTTTTCCATTAGCTTTATTTTATATAATAAAGTTTTCTTTTGTATGAAGAACATATAGCAGATTTGATATCTAGAGGTTTCTATTTTTATAAAAGTACTTTTGCATCAACTTTAACACATAAATTCACCCCCTTACGAAGTTAATAAACATTTCTATAAAAATAGAAACTAATTATCATAAAAAAAGTTGAAATATAATGTTCAGACTATAATTGTTAAAACTATCCACGTTTTTAAGTAATTCAGGTTTGACTTTATCTTTACTTTCTATTTAATTAGTTGTTTTTTTTCATGAAAGAATTAGTAGTAGAAAAGTTATATTGCCTCGATACGTTCTAGTCTTATTTATAAATTTGCTACTTAGACCAGCAACTTTTTTCCAATCAGAATTAGCCTTATAGAAATTTATATAATACATAATATATTTTTTCTTTTTAATGTTTATTATCGATTAATTTTGATTGAACAAATCAAACTCACGATTTGATCTGTTCAATCAAAATTTTAATTTTCTTTTACTTTTAAGAAAAAGTTTTGAATAGAATTAATCAAGCTGCGTGATTTTCCTAGTATTACTCTAGCTAAACTAAATTCTAATTCAGAGAAAATATTCATGTTTAGAGTAAATGCTATATTAGCTTCTGCAATAATAACAGTAGCTTCGTTTTCTTTGATAGGCAACGAATCTAGTGCAGCTTTGTAAGATATTTTAAATTGTGATTCATCTTTGATTTCATTAAACTCATAAAATGCCAATCCTTCAGATCCTTTTAATCCCATACCTCTTTGTGCAATTTTTTTCAGAATTTGCCCCCCTGATAAGTCACCTAAGTATCGAGTGTAAGCGTGTGCAACTAATAGTTCAGGCTTTTCTTTGCTAATTTGATTTATTCTATTTACATAATCAATTGTTGCAGGAGAAGGTTTTGTATTTTCTAACCAATTTACTCCATAATGAAAATTTAAGTCTTTTTTCAAACTATCTGTCCTATTTAACTCAGGGAAATATATTGGTTTAATATATTGATGATTTTTATTCTCTTCCATTGCTTTTTCTATAGCTTCATACACAAAGAAAAGTTTTGAAAGCATCTCTACATACGAACTTTTATCAATAACACCACCTAAGAATGATTTTATAAAATTCACATTTTCTGCCATAGTGTGAGACTTACTAGTCCCTTCACGCAATTGTGTAGCTAAATTACTTGTCATGTATTTTTGAATTTTAATATTACAATCTATTTTGAATAAAATAAGGCTTTTCTTTTAATATTATGAAAAGACCTTTTCTTTTGTTTGACACTTTCTTCTATACAAAAAAAAAGCCTATTACATTATAGTATAATAGTTTACTAACTTCAAAAGATTAGATTTGTATAATTAGATTGAATCTATTATTAGAAGTAAGTTGAAAAAAATACAAACCTGGATTTATTACTTTATTAACTATGGACATAATTAGCTTAGGATGGTCTTCTCTTATGGTAGTTTTTACATTTTCTCTAGCATTAGTTGTTTGGGGAAGAAACGGTTTCTAAATATTTTGTAAATTATATTTTTATAGTTTTCATATAATCAAAAAAATTATATAGGAGTAAAGTATGGGAAATGAAATAATATCAGCTGCATCTGTTTGTATAGTAATAACATTAGTAGGTTTAGCTTTAGGTTTTGGCCTTCTAAAGCTACAGGGAGAATAATTTTTTCTTCCTATTCTTTCTTGTTATTGTCTGCTTTTTTTTAAGTAGACAATGACAAATGACAACAAAAAATAAATTATTTTAATCAATGAAAATAATACAAAATTTATGGTTTTTTTGTTCAATAGGCTTAATCCTATCAATTATGATTCATAATCCTAAATCACAAGGTATGATTGGACAGAATCAAATTTTTAATGGTACGCGCAGTGCTGAAGAAACTTTAGATAAAATTACATGGTTTTTTGTAGCTTTATTTTTTACATTAACTATATACATATCAACTTTTAGCAAATTTGAATAATCTAATCTCTAATGAATGATTCCGAATATATTTGCCCTGTTCCTAAAGAACAAAGACCTTTGAACGAGTATAAAAAGATAAAAGAGTCTAATAATTTTATATGGTGTATTAATGGGAAAGCTATTTACGTTAAATCGTTGTTCTATATGTTTACTTCATCATTCATTCTATCGTTTTTACTTTTAATGGCTAGTTCGTTCTCTTTTACAAATATTAAATATTTTTTCATATACTCACTTATTGGTGCAATCATTATTATGATATTTTTGTGTTTACGTTCATACCTTGGATGGTATTATATTTATTCTAGGTTAATGGAAGCAACAGTTCCTTATGAAGAGTCAGGATGGTACGATGGTCAAATTTGGATAAAGCCCCCTGAAGTTCTTATTCAGGATAGATTGATAGGTACTTATGAAATTTATCCTGGTTTATGTCGTCTTTATCTAACACTTATATTTTTATCTGTTTTATTTTTTGTAATTTTAACTTTACTTAGTAACACTTGAATTACATAATTCTATACTGTACTATAGTCTAGAAAATAAAAAACGCGGGGTAGAGCAGTCTGGTAGCTCGTCGGGCTCATAACCCGAAGGTCAATGGTTCAAATCCATTCTCCGCTATTGTATTATGTTCAAATAATGGTATTATATATATAAGATAAAAAATAAACATATTTCTATGTCTGAAACATTAAATTTACAAATACCTTCACCTACTTTTGAAGGTAGCACAGGTGGATGGTTAAGAGCAGCTGAGGTTGAAGAAAAGTATGCAATTACTTGGACTAGTTCAAAGGAGCAGGTTTTTGAAATGCCAACAGGTGGTGCTGCTATAATGAGACAGAGTGAAAACTTACTCTACTTAGCTAGAAAAGAACAGTGTCTTGCTTTAAGTACACAGTTAAAAACTTCTTTTAAGATTACTAACTATAAAATTTATCGAATTTTTCCAAGCGGTGAAGTTCAGTATCTACATCCTAAAGATGGAGTACTGCCTGAAAAAGTTAACGCTGGGCGAGTTGGTGTAGGTAACGTTTCTCACTCAATTGGAAAAAATTTAAATCCTTCACAAATTAAATTTACAACTAAGTCTTTTAGTGATTAACTATTGTCTAAAATATATTGCTTATGGTACTCTACGATAAGCAAGAAAAGGAGAGGTGGCAGAGCTGGTCGAATGCGTCTGATTTGAAATCAGAAGAGGCTTTACGGTTTCCGTGGGTTCGAATCCCACTCTCTCCTTAATATAATTTTTTTTCTTTTACTTTTATGTGTTTGCATGTTTTATTATCTTTTTATAAGCGGGTAACGCGATTCGAACGCGCGACATCGACCTTGGCAAGGTCGCGCTCTACCACTGAGCTATACCCGCTATTATAATGTTGAGTTTATAAAAAAAAACAAAATGTGTCAACTATCACTATTATTAACTTTTATAAGTTATATGTTTTAGTAATTTAAATCCTATTCATATAGTTAAAGACTGAATAGGATTTAAAAATTAATTCTTTTAGATTACGAAATTGTTAAAAGCTGCTGTAACAATTACTAAACCAAACCAAAGCCCACAGCTTGCATAAACTAGATTTTTTGATTTTTCCCATTCACCTGGTGAAACAAGTATAACTGGTACCCCAATAACTAAAACAAAAGATAACAGTATCAAAGCACTAACAAGTAATTGAATAATAGCAACCATGTTTGTTTCCTCAAATATGAAATTTGGCTTTAAAATTGTGCTTACTTGTGTGGATATTGGTTTAAGCTCAACACTGTATCCTTATAATTTGACAAGGTAAGCATTTCTCTCTTACATGTTATACTATTGACACTTGTTTTTTGCAATTACTTAATAAATTAAAAAAAAATATTGTTTTTTTGTCTTTTTAAATACTATTCATAACTTTGTATTAAAAATAAATATTACTTAATTAATCCTATAATAAAGTTTATTATAGAGTATGTATAAGGTAACTTATTATAATTCGTTGCCTTTGTTTATTTTATCACATTTGATATACAAAACTTTTCCTTACAGAGAGGTCAAAAAAATATGGAAGGAACTTTATTGTTAGCTAAATTACCTGAAGCATACGCAGTATTTAAACCAATTATTGATGTCGCTCCAGTAATCCCAGTGTTTTTCTTGCTTTTAGCCTTTGTTTGGCAAGCTGCTGTTGGATTTAGATAATTAAAGATTTTGCTGCATTTTAGAATTATATTTTTTTATGCAGCAAAACATATTTGTTCTTATTTCTATGAGTTGATATTTTTTTTGAATCTTAGGTTATTTCCTACATTGTATTATCATATATAATATGAGATATGTTCTATATGACTATCTATAAAATTCTCTAAAAATTAAAAAAAATAATTATTATGATAGAACCGTTATTATTTGGTATAGTTCTTGGTTTAATCCCTGTAACTTTAGCAGGTCTATTTGTCGCTGCATATCTACAATATAGAAGAGGAAATCAGTTCGGTCTATAATTTAATCATATTTACTTTTACAAAATAAAGAACAGCAAATTATTCTATTCACTTTTTTGTATTCAAAATTTTAGTATATAGAATAATTCGCTGTTTCTTAATTTTTACCAACTTGATTTAGTTACTCCAGGTAGTAAACAAGCATGTGTCATTTCCCTTAACACATGTCTAGATAAACCAAAATCTCTATAATAACCTCGACTTCGCCCTGTCAACCAGCAACGATTTCTTTGTCTGCAGGGTGCAGAATTATTTGGTAGTTTTTCTAATTTTTCATATAGTGCTAATTTAGACTCATAACTTTCTGCAGCTTTTAATAATTGCTTTATTTCTTTTCTTTTTTTTTCATATTTGTTTATCAGTCTTTCGCGTTTTTTTTCACGCTCTATCATGTTCTTTTTTGCCATATACCTTTTGTTTATTATTTATTTTTACTTAAAATTTGAGCATAATCTACGAAAGAAATATTCGTAACAACTATGTTACAACAAATATGCATAAGTATTCAAGTATGATTTTACTTGGATACTTATACATATTAATATTTATTGCTACTATTAACCAAACTTACCAGTAGTTGATGCTATCACGAAAGCTGCATAAGTAAATATATACCCAACAGTGAAGTGTATTAAACCTACAAGTCTAGCTTGAACAATTGAAAGAGCAACAGGCTTATCTTTCCATCTTACTAAGTTTGCAAGTGGAGTTCTTTCATGTGCCCAAACAAGAGTTTCAATTAATTCTTGCCAATATCCTCTCCATGATATTAAGAACATGAATCCAGTAGCCCATATAAGATGTCCAAATAAGAACATCCAAGCCCAAACAGATAGACTATTCATACCAAATGGATTGTAACCATTAATAAGAGGTGATGAGTTTAACCATAAATAGTCTCTTAACCATCCCATTATGTAAGTAGAAGATTCATTGAATTGTCCAGCATTTCCTTGCCAAATAGTAACATGTTTCCAATGCCAATAGAATGTTACCCAACCAATAGTATTTAACATCCAGAACATTGCTAAATAGAATGCATCCCAAGCTGAAATATCACATGTACCTCCTCTTCCAGGACCATCACATGGGAAACTATAACCAAAATCTTTCTTATCTGGCATTAATTTTGATCCACGTGCGTCCAAAGCACCTTTTACAAGAATAAGAGTTGTAGTATGTAAAGCTAAAGCTATAGCATGGTGGACTAAGAAATCACCAGGACCGATAGGTAAGAATAATGAGTTCTTTCCACTGTTAATTGCGTCTAGCCAACCAGGTAGCCAAATATTGCTACTAGCGCTTGAAGCAACACTGTTTGTAGATGAAAGTAATACATCAAAACCATACATAGCCTTACCTGATGAAGCTTGAATCCATTGAGCGAAGACAGGTTCTACAAGAATTTGTTTTTCAGGAGTTCCAAATGCAACAACCACGTCATTATGAACATAAAGACCAAAAGTGTGGAAACCTAAGAATAACGATACCCAGCTAAGATGAGAAATTATAGCTTCTTTATGCTCTAAAACTCTAGCTAAAACGTTGTTTTTATTTTGTTCTGGATCATAATCTCTAACAAAGAATATAGCTCCATGTGCGAATGCACCTACCATTAAGAAACCAGCAATATATTGGTGGTGTGTATATAAAGCTGATTGAGTTACATAGTCTTTAGCAATAAATGCATATGAAGGTAAGGCATACATATGTTGTGCAACTAAAGATGTAATTACACCTAAAGAAGCTAATGCTAATCCAAGTTGGAAATGTAATGAATTTGTTATTGTTTCAAAAAGTCCTTTATGTCCTGCACCTAGTCTTCCTCCAGGTGGTCTATGGGCATCTAAAATTTCTTTTAAACTATGACCAATCCCCCAATTTGTTCGATACATATGACCAGCAAATATGAACATTACACCAATGGCCAGGTGGTGATGTGCAATATCTGTTAACCATAATGCTTGAGTTTGTGGATGGAATCCACCTAGAAAAGTTAATATAGCTGTACCAGCTCCTTCATTAGTACCAAAGATATGATTACCTGTGTCAGGGTTAGAAGCATATGCACCCCAGTTTCCTGTGAAAAATGGTGTTAACCCTTCTGGATGTGGAGCTATCTTCGTGAAATTTTCCCATCCTACATCTTGTCCTCTAGCTTCAGGAATAGCTATATGAACTAAATGTCCAGACCATGCTAAAGAACTGAAACCAAATAAACCAGATAAATGGTGGTTTAAACGTGATTCATTATTTTTGAACCAAGATAACCCTGGACGGAATTTAGGTTGCAAATGTAACCATCCTGCAAATAGGAAAATTGCAGATATTACAATTAAGAACAATGACGCAGAATAAAGGTCATTATTTGTTCGCATACCTATTGTATACCACCAGTGATAAACACCAGATGTTGCTATATTTACTGGGTAAGAAACACCACCTTTAGTAAATGCCTTAATAGCTGGTTGACCAAAATGAGGATCCCAAATTGCGTGAGCAATTGGTTTTACTTTTAGCGGATTAAGTACCCATTGTTCGAAGTTTCCTTGCCAAGCAACATGGAATAAGTTTCCAGAAGTCCACAAGAAAATAACGGCTAAGTGTCCAAAATGAGAAGCGAAAATCTTTTGATAAAGATTTTCTTCTGTCATGCCATCATGACTTTCGAAATCGTGAGCAGTTGCAAGTCCAAACCAAATCCTTCTTGTTGCTGGATCTTGGGCTAGCGCTTGACTAAACTTAGGAAATTTTGTTGCCATACTTTTTCTTTAGATAGAGTTTCCTTTTATCCTACAGAGATAATTCTAGCTAGGAAGAACGCCCAAGTTGTGCCTATGCCACCTAGTAAGTAGTGTGCAAGACCTACCGCACGTCCTTGTGTAATACTTAAAGCCCTCGGTTGTATAGCCGGAGCAACGTTTAGTTTGTTATGTGCCCAAACGATAGATTCAATTAATTCTTGCCAGTAACCACGACCACTGAAGAGGAACATTAAACTAAATGCCCAAATAAAATGAGCGCCTAGGAATATGATTCCATATGCAGATAGAGCAGAACCGTATGATTGAATTACTTGTGATGCTTCAGCCCAAAGGAAATCTCTCAGCCATCCATTTATAGTAATGGCACTTTGAGCAAAGTTTCCACCGGTAATATGAGTTACACTTCCATCAGCCTGTACTGTTCCCCAAACGTCTGACTGCATTTTCCAACTAAAGTGGAAAATAGTTACAGATATACAGTTATACATCCAGAATAATCCAAGGAAAACAGAGTCCCAAGCAGAACTTTGACAAGTACCCCCTCTTCCAGGTCCATCACATGGGAATCTGAAACCTAAGTTAGCTTTGTCAGGGATTAGTCTTGAGTTACGAGAGAATAAAACTCCTTTCAGAAGAATTAACACTGTTACATGAATAGTGAAAGCATGTATATGATGTACCATAAAATCAGCCGTTCCTAATGCAATTGGCATCATAGCAACTTTGTTTCCTACTGCTACGACGTCACCACCAAAAGCGTAACTAGCTGTAGCTAATGCATTTGGTGTAGTATTTCCAGGAGCTACTGTATGAATATTTTGCACCCATTGAGCAAATACAGGTTTTAGTTGTATAGCTGTATCTGAGAACATATCTTGGCTTCTTCCTAATGCTCTCATTGTATCGTTATGGATATAAAGACCAAAACTGTGGAAACCTAAAAAGATACAGATCCAGTTTAAGTGAGAAATAATAGCATCTCTGTGTCTAATCACACGGTCTAGTAAGTTATTATAATTTTGTGCAGGATTATAATCTCTAACCATAAATATACCAGCATGTGCAGCAGCTCCAGTAACACAGAAACCACCAATCCACATGTGATGCGTAAATAATGACAATTGTGTAGGATAATCTGTTGCAATGTATGGATAAGGAGGCATAGCGTACATATGATGAGCTACTATAATACTAACAGATCCCATCATAGCTAAGTTAATAGCTAATTGAGCGTGCCATGAAGTGATTAGTATCTCATAAAGTCCTTTGTGCCCTTCACCTGTAAATGGACCTTTGTGAGCCTCTAAAATTTCTTTCATACTATGTCCAATACCCCAATTTGTTCTATACATATGTCCTGCAACAATGAATAAAACAGAAAGAGCCAAGTGATGATGTGCTGTATCACTTAACCAAAGGCCACCTGTAATAGGATTTAAACCACCTTTGAAAGTTAAGAAATCAGAATATTCGCTCCAATTCAAAGTGAAGAAAGGAACTAATCCTTTATTAAAACTTGGATATAATTGAGCCATCAGGTCTCTATTTACAAGGAATTCATGCGGTAAAGGAATTTCTTGTGGAGCTACACCAGCATCAAGTAACTTATTTACAGGTAATGAAACATGTATTTGATGACCTGCCCATGATAAACATCCAAGACCTAATAATCCAGATAAGTGGTGATTAAGCATTGATTCGGCATTTTGGAACCACTCAAGTTTTGGAGCAGCTTTATGATAGTGGAACCAACCAGCGAATATCATTAGTCCTGACATAATTAATCCAGCTAAAGCACACCAGTATAATTCAATTTCACTCGTTATACCTTCAGCACGCCAGATTTGGAAGAAACCAGATGTTATTTGAACACCTTGGAAACCTCCACCTACGTCACCATTTAGAACTTCTTGTCCAACTATAGGCCAAACAACTTGTGCACTAGGTTTTACAGATGTTGGATTACTTAACCAAGCTGAGTAGTTAGAAAATCTAGCACCATGGAAATGCATTCCACTAATCCATAAGAAAATTATAGATAATTGACCAAAATGCGCACTAAAGATCTTTCGAGAAACATCTTCAAGTGAACTTGTATGACTGTCGAAGTCGTGAGCATCTGCATGTAGATTCCAAATCCAAGTAGTTGTTTTTGGACCTTTAGCCAGAGTTCTAGAGAAATGACCAGGTTGTCCCCATTTCTCGAATGATGTACTAACCGGATCTCTGTCTACGATTATCGAAACTTTTTTTGCCTCTTGCTCTTTGGAGCTGATCGTCATTAAGGCTCTCCCCTTGTGACATAAGAAACTAGAAACTCTTACTATTTTTTTGACCTTAATATTACTTTGACTTTTTATCATTTATAAGGACAAGTAAGTTTTCATCATATTTCAATATAACATTATAAATGTTATTGGATAAATACTATTCACTCTGTTAACAATAGTTAAAATCTTATTTTTTCACTCTAATTGATACTTTATAATTACATATTGTAGTAGTATTTACGAATCTTGATTATTTACGATTAATAACATACGATAAAATCATAAGTAAAATCAAGTTATAACAATGAACGAAAAAGAAATTTTTGACAAGGTACAGACACTTATTACTGAACAAGTAGGTGTAGAAAAAAGCCAAGTAACAAAAGATGCTAACTTTGCTAATGATCTTGGAGCAGATTCACTAGATACTGTTGAATTAGTTATGGCTATTGAAGAAGCTTTTAACATTGAAATTCCAGATGAAACAGCTGAAAAAATTTCAAACCTTCAACAAGCCGTAGATTTCATTAGTCAAAAAGTAGTAGCTTAGTAATATTTAAAATAGGATGTATATGTTTTGATACATCCTATTTTTATTTATCTATTTAACTAATATATCTTTTAGAAACTAAATCTTGTGAATAAAACAGAATTAATTGATATAGTTGCTAAAAAATCTGGTATGACTAAAATCGAAACGGAATCATTAGTTACTACTATTCTTGAAACTATAGTTGAAGCTGTATCAAAAGGAGACAGAGTGACTCTTGTTGGCTTTGGTTCATTTGAAGCTAGAGAAAGAAAAGCAAGATATGGTAGAAATCCTAAGAGTGGTGAGAAACTTTATATTCCTGCTGCTAGGGTACCTACATTTTCAGTAGGAAATTTTTTTAAAAACCAAGTAAATATTCCTTCTCCTATTATTGATGATTAATTTTTCTACTTCAATGAATACAATTCATTGGATATATTGAATTGTTTAAAATTATTAAAAAACAAATTTCAATTAATTGTGATTTTTATTTGATTAGATTCATTTTAAATTTGTGAAAAAATAACATACTACTATTTCTATTCAATGTTTCATTGATTATCATTGTTTTTATAATTAATTTTTTGATTTAATTTATCTGTCTACAAAATATAAAATCAATTGATTAATATTAATAATAAAAATCATTACATAAAAGATTCATTTAATTAAATGAATCTTTTATGTAATGATTTTTATTTAGTCTCAGAGAAATCAGCATCTATAACTGATTCGTTTTTATTAGAATTTTTCTCATTACTTTCATTTTTTGGAGTATTACTGTAAATTTTTTTACCTATCTCCATTAATTCATTTTGTAACTTGCTACTTAATTCTTTCATAGAATCTGAATTTTCTGTTTGAACAGCCTCTTTAAGCTGTTGAATTAAATCTTCTATTTTACTCTTATCACCTTTTTCTAATTTATCATCTAATTCTTTTAGTTGCTTTTCTGATTGATAGCATAGAGATTCAGACTGATTCTTCAAATCTATTTTTTCTCTTCTTTTTTTATCATCAGCTGCATTCTGCTCTGATTCTTTTACCATTCTTTCAACTTCATCTGATGGTAATGTAGAAGCACCTGTAATAGTTATTGATTGTTCCTTACCAGTTCCTCTATCTTTTGCATTAACTGATAATATACCGTTAGCATCTATATCAAATGTAACTTCTATTTGTGGCACTCCTCTTGGCGCTGGTAAAATTCCATCAAGTCTAAATGTACCTAAACTTTTATTATCTTTAGCAAATTCTCTCTCTCCCTGTAAAACGTGAATTTCAACATTAGGTTGATTATCAACAGCCGTTGAAAAAACCTCAGATTTTTTTGTTGGTATTGTTGTGTTTCTTGGAATTATTCTTGTAGTTATTCCACCAAGTGTTTCCACTCCTAAAGATAGTGGAGTTACGTCAAGTAAAAGTATATCTTTCACTTCTCCTGCAAGAACTCCAGCTTGCACAGCAGCACCGACTGCAACAACTTCATCTGGGTTTACTGTTTGATTGGGTTTTTTACCCAATATTTTTACAACAACATCTTGTATAGCAGGAATCCTAGTAGATCCTCCAACTAGAACGACTTCGTCGATTTTACTTTTATCAATCTTTGCATCTTTTAAAGCGTTCTCAACAGGTATTCTAGCTCTATCAATGAGTGAAGAACATAATTCTTCAAATTTACTTCTAGTAATAGATCGATCTAAATGTTTAGGCCCTGTATCTGTAGCTGTTAAAAAAGGTAAACTGATATCAGTTTGTGTTAGATTAGACAATTCGACTTTAGCTTTCTCTGAAGCTTCTGTTAAACGTTGTAAGGCTTGACGATCCCCACTTAAATCTATATTGTGTTCACTCTTGAATTCTTTCATTAACCATTTAACAATTTTGTCATCGAAATCATCACCTCCTAGCTGTGTATCACCTGATGTTGATAATACTTCGAATACTCCATCTCCTACCTCAAGTACAGAAACATCAAATGTACCACCTCCTAAATCAAAAACCAAAATAGTTTCATTATTTTTTTTATCCAAACCATAAGCTAAGGAAGCAGCCGTAGGTTCATTTATTATTCTCAGTACTTCTAATCCTGCTATTTTGCCAGCATCTTTTGTAGCTTGTCTTTGTGAATCATTAAAATAAGCAGGAACCGTAATTACAGCTTGCTTCACTTGTTCACCTAAGTGTTTGCTAGCATCATCTACTAATTTTCTTAATACCTCTGCTGAAATTTCTTCTGATGAAAAATCTTTCTTTAGTGAAGGACATTCAAGTTTAATATTTCCATTACTGTCATTTTTAACTATGTAAGAGACTTTTTTTAATTCTTCTGATACTTCGTCTGAACGACGTCCTATAAACCTTTTTACTGAATAGAATGTGTTATCAGGATTAATTACAGCTTGTCTTTTTGCAATTTGTCCTACTAGCCTATCACCATTTTTTGTATAAGCAACTACAGATGGTGTAGTTCTAAAACCTTCTGCATTTTGGATAACAGAAGGCTTTCCACCTTCCATTACAGCAACTACAGAATTAGTTGTTCCTAGATCAATTCCAACGACTTTACCCATATGTATTTATATTTCTTTCTAAATTATTAACAAAGCAAACTTTTTTTTATCAACTAATAGTGTTATTTATATAAATATATTTATACATTAATATATTTATATATGCACAGTATTGATAACCGTACTCTTATTATTTTCTATTATTATGAATAATAAATTTTGAAAAAAAATATACTCAGATATTATTATTAGTATAGATTGGATTATACTCACATAAGTTTATAAAAATATTTCAATATTTTTTTATAGATTATAAATCGTTACTTGTATGAAAAATAAAAAAATTAATTCTATGAATATAGGAATTCTCGGTACTAAAGTTGGAATGACACAAATATTTGATGAATCTGGATTCGCTATACCTGTGACTGTAATTAAAGCAGGGCCTTGTTTTATTACTCAAATCAAGAATAAAGAGAACGAAGGATATAATGCAATACAGATAGGATATGCAGAATCTTCCCCCCAAAAAATGCCCAAACCGCGTTTAGGACATTTATCTAAATCTAATTTACCTCCTTTAAAGCATTTGAGAGAATACAGAGTTACTTCAACTGAATCTTTCAATTTATCTCAAAGTATTACAGTTGATTTGTTCAAAGTGGGGCAAAAAGTAAATATATCTGGTAACACAATAGGTAAAGGATTTTCTGGTACTGTTAAACGTCATAACTTTACTCGTGGTCCAATGACACATGGTTCTAAAAACCATAGAGAACCAGGTTCTATTGGTCAAGGTAGTACACCAGGAAAAGTACATAAAGGTAAAAAAATGGCAGGCAGGTTGGGAGCAAGTAAAACCACTATTAAACAATTAGAAATTATTTATATTAATTCTAAAGATAATTTATTAGTAATCAAAGGATCTGTTCCTGGTAAATCAGGGAATTTACTGAATATTGCTTAGTTTCAGATGCCGATAATGTAAAAAAAATTAGATATACAGGAACTATAATAACGATGGCTGTCAAACAAGAAATCAAATACAAAGTTCGTAAAATTGATGGAACTTATGGAGAAGAAGGAAAGATAGTTCTTAATGCTATTAAAGATGGTGCTCGTTATTTAGTGCATAGGGCTGTTGTTGCACAAGCTAATAAAAAAAGACAAGGAACAGCTTCAACAAAAATTAGGTGCGAAGTTGCAGGTGGCGGTAGAAAACCTTGGAAACAAAAAGGTACCGGTAATGCAAGATCTGGATCTAGTAATTCACCTTTATGGTCTGGAGGAGGAGTTGCTTTTGGTCCAAGGCCAAGATCTTATGAGAAAAAAATAAATGTTAAAGAAAGACGATTGGCTATAACAACAGCTCTTCATTATAATTTTTCAAAAGTAACCGTAGTAGAAAAATTAGTTGAAGATAGTACTAAAATCAGTACAACTTATACAATGTCTAGTCTTAGAAATGTTTTAAATTTTTCGGAGACTAAATCAAAAAAATTAATAATAATAGATAAATATGATAAAAATTTAGCTTTATCTATTCGTAATGTCAAAAATGTGAAATTGACTTCAGCTAATGCAATTAATGTTATTGATTTATTAGAACCAGACCAGATATTAGTTACAGAAAATGCGTTAAAACATATATGTGAGGTTTACAGTGAATAATACGAACTACAGACAAATCATTGATTTAATTAAGTATCCAATAATAACAGATAAAGCAACTAGATTACTTGAACTTAATCAATACACATTTGCTACTGACTTAAGAGCCAACAAAGATCAAATAAAGTCAGCTATCGAATATTTGTTCAAGGTAAAAGTTTCTGCTGTTAATACTTATCATGCTCCAGTAAAGAAAAAAAGAATAGGAAAATTTATTGGTCAAAAAGCTAAATATAAACGAGCTGTTGTAACTTTACAGTCAGGCAGTTCAATTGATTTGTTCTCTGAAAATTAAAAATATAATTTCCTATACGGAATTAACTAATTTATTAAGTTATGGCAATACGCATTTATAAGTCAATTACTCCGGGCACACGAAATCGATCAGTCTCTGATTTTACTAACTTAACTAAGAAGAAGCCAGAGAAATCTTTGTTATCAAAAAGATTGTCAAAAGCTGGAAGAAATAACAGAGGTATAATCACAATTAGGCATAAAGGTGGTGGTCATAAAAGGAGATACAGAATAATAGACTTTAAGAGAAATAAGTCTGACGTAGAGGCTAAAGTAGCATCTATTGAGTATGATCCTAACAGAAATGCAAGAATAGCTTTGTTACATTACACTGATGGTGAAAAAAGATACATATTACATCCCAAAAAATTAGAAATTGGTGCAATAGTCTTATCAGGACCTAAATCACCAATTGAAATTGGTAATGCATTGCCATTATCTAATATTCCTTTAGGTACATCAATACATAATATAGAACTCATTCCAGGAAGAGGTGGCCAAATTGTAAGATCAGCTGGTACTTCTGCTCAGGTTGTGGCTAAAGAAGGAAAATTTGTTACATTGAAAATGCCTTCCAATGAAGTAAGAATGGTTCATAGTCGTTGTTATGCAACTATAGGTGAAGTAGGTAACGCAGAAGAAAAGAACTTAGTTATTGGTAAAGCTGGTAGAAAAAGATGGCTGGGTATACGTCCTACTGTTCGTGGTGTAGTAATGAATCCTTGCGACCATCCGCATGGAGGTGGTGAAGGTAGATCTCCTATCGGGCGTGCAAAACCTGTAACACCTTGGGGTCGTCCTGCCTTAGGTTTGAAAACTAGAAGAAATAATAAATATAGTGATTTTTGTATTATTCGTAAGAGAAAATAATCTCAAATAATTAAGATTTTATATTAATAATAAATACTATATGACTAGATCATTAAAGAAAGGTCCTTTTGTAGCCTCACATTTATTAAAAAAGATTAACTCTTTAGATAAGAGTAAAAAAACAGATGAAGTTGTAGTAAAAACTTGGTCTAGATCTTCTACTATCTTGCCATCTATGGTTGGTAATATAATCGGAGTATATAATGGTAAACAACATGTACCTGTTTACGTGTCAGAACAAATGGTAGGAAATAAATTAGGTGAATTTTCACCTACGAGGAATTTTAGATCGCATGTTAAAAGTGATAAAAAAACACGACGTTAAATACATATAAGAAAAAATGAAAATCCCCTTAAATACTATTAGCGCAAAAGCAAAATATATAAGAATGTCACCTAATAAGGTTAGGAGAGTTTTAAAGCAAATAGAAGGTAGATCTTATAAAGATGCTTTAATGATTTTAGAATTCATGCCATATGCTGCTTGTAAACCTGTTCTTCTTGTAGTTCAATCAGCTGGTGCAAACGCACAAAATAATAATGGTCTGGATAAAAATGAATTAATAGTTCAATCAGCTTCAGCTGATGATGGCCCTGTTTTTAAAAGATTTAGGCCACGTTCTCAAGGTAGAGGTTTCAAAATTAAGAAACCTACTTGTCACATTAGAGTTTCTTTGGCTAAAGCATAAAATTTATTAGGAGTTACCCGTGGGACAAAAAGTACATCCTTTAGGATTTAGATTAAGAATTACTCAAGAACATAGATCTTCATGGTTTGCCAATCAAAAAATGTATCCTGTAATTTTAGAAGAGGATCATAGAATTAGGAATTATATAAAACGTGAGTTTTCTACAGCAGGAATTTCAAAAATTGAAATTAGAAGAAGATCAGAACAAGTAGAATTGGAGATTCATACTTCTAGACCAGGAATTATTGTTGGAAGATCTGGTAGTGGGATAGACAAAATTAAAGAAGATTTAAAGAAAAAATTAAAATCTAACACTCAAATTAGGGTAAATGTTACAGAATTAAAAAATATTGATTCAGATGCTAATCTTATTGGTGAATTTATAGCAGAACAACTAGAAAAAAGAATCCCTTTCCGTAGAGCAACAAGGCAAGCTATACAAAAAGCTCAAAAGGCTAACGCACAAGGAATTAAAGTTCAAGTTTCAGGTCGACTGAATGGTGCCGAGATAGCCAGAAGCGAATGGGTTCGTGAAGGTAGAGTTCCACTACAAACATTAAGAGCTGATATTGATTATGCAACCAAGGAAGCAAATACAACTTATGGTATTCTTGGAATAAAAGTTTGGGTTTTCAAGGGTGAAATCACTCCTTCTTTACGTAAGTTAAACATTGTTGAATAAGAAATTAAACACACAAATATAATAATGCTTAGTCCTAAAAGAACAAAATTTCGTAAACCCCATAGAGGAAGATTGCGTGGTGTTGCAACAAGAGGCAATACAGTAGTCTTTGGAGAATATGGTCTTCAAGCTTTAGAACCTGTTTGGTTAACGTCTAGACAAATTGAAGCTACTAGACGAACAATCACACGTTATGTGAAAAGGGTTGGAAAATTATGGATAAGAGTTTTTCCTGATAAGTCAATATCTAAAAAACCACCAGAAACAAGAATGGGAGCAGGTAAAGGTGCTCCTGATCATTGGGTAGCTGTGATTAAACCTGGTCATGTACTTTTCGAAATGTCAGGAATTTCACAAGACATTGCTTATGAAGCTATGAAGAAAGCTTCTTATAAGTTACCTATAAAAACTAAATTTATATCTAAAATGGAGGGGTAATCTATGTCATTTCAAAATTTTTCAGAACTTAAAGAATTAGATGATGCTAAATTATCAGAAGAAATAGTTAATGCTAAAAAGTATCTTTTTGATATGCGTTTAAAAAAAGCTACCCGTCAGGCATTTAAACCTCATGTTTTTGTTCATACTAAACGAAAAATAGCTCAGTTAATGACTATAGAAGAACAAAGAAAAGAAAATAAAAATTAAAACCTTAGAATAATCATATGCCTATAAAAGAAAGGTTAGGAGTGGTTGTCAGTGATAAAATGGACAAAACCATAGTAGTTTCAATAGAAAATCGAATTACAAATAGAAGATATGGGAAAATTGTTGCTAAAACAAAAAGATATAAAGTTCACGATAATACAAATGAATGTAATGTTGGCGATCTAGTATTAATAAGTGAAACTAGACCACTTAGTAAAACAAAGAGATGGGAAGTAAAAGAGGTAAAACAAAAATCATTAAAACTAGATAATCAAGGATTCGGAGAGTAAGTATTATGATACAAACGCAGACTTATTTGAATGTAGCTGATAACAGTGGAGCTAGAACAATTATGTGTATTCGTATATTAGGTGGTAATAGGAAATACGCAAGTATTGGAGATATCATAATAGGTGTAGTTAAGGATGCAACTCCTAATATGCCAGTTAAAAGATCTGATGTAGTTCGTGCTGTTGTTATGAGAACAAAGAATACTATACGCAGAAAAGATGGTATGTCTATTCGTTTTGATGATAATGCTGCTGTTATTATAAATAAAGAAAATAATCCTAGGGGTACTAGAGTTTTTGGTCCAATTGCAAGAGAATTAAGAGATAAAGATTTTACAAAAATTGTTTCCTTAGCACCGGAGGTGTTGTAATGAAAAAAAATATTCAAATTCTATCAAATCATATAAAAAAAGGAGATACAGTAAAAGTTATTTCTGGTAAAGATAAGGGTAAAATAGGAGAAATTATTAGAATTATAAAAAACGAAAATAGAGTAGTAGTTAAAGAAATAAATATTAAAAGAAAGCATGTTAAACCTAGGAAAGAGGGAGACGTAGGTAAGATTTCACAATTTGAAGCTCCTATTCACAGTTCTAATGTAATGTTATACAACAAAGATAAACAATTAGCTAGTCGTATATGTTATAAAACTGATGAATCTGGAAAAAAGGTACGTGTTTTCAAGAAATTACTAGCTACTAACTAAATCAATGAATCAGAATCTGAGAGTAAAATATAAAGAAGAAGTAGTTCCAATGTTGATGGAGCAATTTAGATACAAAAATATTCATGAAGTTCCTAAAATCACTAAGATTACTATTAATAGAGGATTAGGTGATGCTTCTAAAAATAATAAAGCGCTAGAAGCTAGTATACGCGAGATTGCTACTATAACAGGGCAACAGCCTGTTGTAACTAAAGCTCGAAAATCTGTCGCAGGGTTTAAAATCAGAGATGGTATGCCTGTAGGCCTTGCTGTAACTTTAAGAAAAAAATTAATGTATTCTTTTTTAGAAAGATTTGTAAATTTATCCTTACCAAGAATAAGAGATTTCCGAGGTATATCTATTAAGCACTTTGATGGCCGTGGAAATTATAACCTTGGTGTAAAAGAACAAATTATTTTCCCTGAAATAGAATTTGATAAAGTTGATCAAATACGAGGATTAGACTTATCTATTACAACAACAGCTAAAACTCAGCAAGAGGGAATAGCACTTCTCAAAGCAATGGGAATGCCATTTAGCGACAATTAAAATAATGAACAAATTAATTATCTGGAGTCATCGTGGTAAATGATACAATAGCTGATATGCTTACAAGAGTAAGAAACGCAAACTTAGCTCGTCACAAAATAGTCCAAATTCCATCAACAAAGATGACGAGAAGTATAAGTTCTGTTTTATTGGAAGAAGGTTTTATACAAGACTTTGAAGAAATTGGTGATGGCATTAATAAACAATTATTATTATCATTAAAGTATAAAGGTAAAGAAGGAGAACCTGTTATTACATCACTAAAAAGAATAAGTAGACCTGGATTACGTGTTTATGCAAATAGAAAGGAACTACCTAGAGTTTTAGGTGGATTAGGAGTAGCTATTATCTCAACATCTAAAGGTGTATTAACTGATAATAAAGCTCGTCATCAAGGTCTTGGTGGTGAAGTTGTGTGTTATATATGGTAAATAAATAAGATAACTAAAAAATATGTCTCGTATAGGTAAATTGCCTGTAAAGGTTCCAAATAAAGTTAGTGTTAGTATAGATAAAGATGTGATCCTTATAAAAGGTCCTAAAGGCGAATTATCAATGCATTTATCTAATAAAGTAATGATAGATCATAGTAATGATATTATTACATGTAAACCATTAGAGAATTCTCCTAATGTTAATAAACTTCATGGAACATATAGAGCTAATATAGCTAATATGATTCAAGGCGTTACTACAGGTTTTGAAAAGAAATTAGAATTGCAAGGCGTAGGCTACCGTTGTCAAGTTCAAGGCAAATCTTTAATTCTTAATGTAGGATATAGTCACCAAGTAACTATTCCTGCACCTCCGGGAATTAATATATCTGTTGAGGCAAATACTAAAGTTATAATTAATGGTATTAGCAAAGAGCTAGTAGGAAGAGTTGCTGCAAATATAAGATCTGTTCGTCCACCTGAACCATATAAAGGAAAAGGTATACGTTACGAAGGTGAGTTTGTTAGAAAGAAAGCTGGTAAAACAGGTAAAAAATAGAACCATAAGATAAAAATGAGTAAAAAAGAATCAATCAATAAAGTAAGAAAAAGAATTAGAAGCAAAATAAAAGGTAGCTCTGAATGTCCTAGACTTGCAGTGTTTAGATCAAATTCACATATTTATGCTCAAATAATTGATGATGTTACTGGAAACACTTTAGTTTCATGTTCAACCTTAGATAAAGAAGTAAAAGCTATAGTAAGCTCTACTAATTCTTGTGAGGCTTCTACTATTGTCGGTGAAATTATAGCAAAAAGATCAATTCAAAATAAAATTAATTCTGTAAACTTTGATAGAGGTGGAAGGCTTTACCATGGAAGAGTGAAAGCACTTGCAGATGCTGCAAGAAAAGAAGGACTGAAATTTTAAATAAAAAACATATACTATGTCTAATCAAAAAAAATCTAATAAATCCAAAGACAAGGAATCAGATTGGCAAGAACGAGTTGTCCAAATTAGAAGAGTTACGAAAGTTGTAAAAGGAGGAAAAAAATTAAGCTTCCGAGCAATATTAGTAATTGGTAATGAAAAAGGTGAGGTTGGAGTTGGAGTAGGTAAAGCTAGTGAAGTGATTGGAGCTGTGAAAAAAGCTGCTTCAGATGCTAGAAGAAATCTAGTAACAGTTCCATTAACAAGAAGCAATTCAATTCCACATATTGTACAAGGAAGATCAGGTGCTGCTAAAGTGATTATGCGTCCTTCAGCTCCAGGTTCTGGAGTAATTGCTGGAGGATCTGTTCGTACTATCTTAGAATTAGCAGGAGTGAAAAATATTTTAGCAAAACAATTAGGTTCAGGTAATCCTTTAAATAATGCAAGAGCTGCAACAGATGCTATTACTAAGTTAGAAACTTTTACCGAAGTATCAAATAATAAAAAATTAACTGTTTAATTGATTAATCTCCACTAACTTATAAATAGTTAGTGGAGATTAATCAATTAATAAAATATAAAAAATATGGAAATAGTTAATCGTAATATAAAAAAAAAAGATATATCTCAAAGGATAGGTTTAACAATTCTTTTGATAATATTATCGAGATTAGGAACATTCATTCCAATTCCTGGCGTAGATCATGATGCTTTTTATCAAAGTATAGCAACTAACCCTATTGTTAGTTTTCTTAATGTTTTTTCTGGCGGTGGTTTTGCATCAATTGGTATTTTTGCATTAGGAATTGTACCTTACATCAATGCGTCAATTATTATGCAACTGGCAACAACTTCAATACCAAGTTTAGAAAAATTACAAAAAGAAGAGGGAGAAGCTGGTAGACAAAAAATTTCACAGATTACTAGATATATTGCATTATTTTGGTCGACTATCCAAGGAATAGGTGTGTCACTATGGGTTAGACCTTACGTATTCAATTGGGATATAAACTTTGTTATACAGATGTCTTTAGCACTAGCTACAGGATCAATGATGATAATGTGGTTTTCAGAACAAATTACAGAGAAAGGTGTAGGTAATGGTCCCTCTTTATTAATATTTATAAATATTATTGCTGGTTTACCAAAACTGATACAACAGAAATCATCTTCTATGATATCTACTCCTACAGTGACAGATTTGACTGTGTTGGCAGTTATATTCTTTTTAATAATAATAGGAATCATATTTGTTCAAGAGGGAACAAGAAGAATACCTATAATATCAGCTAGGCAACTAGGTAAAGGTCAGGCGCAGAATAAAACTAGCTACCTTCCATTGAGATTAAATCAAGGAGGGGTAATGCCAATAATTTTTGCATCTGCTGTATTAGTCTTACCTTCTTATTTACAACAAATTACCAACAATGAAATAATAAAAAATTTATTACTTCTCCTATCTCCAACTAGTAATAACAAGTATATTTACACAATCTTTTATTTTTCATTAATTTTATTCTTTAGTTATTTTTACTCATCATTAGTTATCAATCCTAATGATATATCACAAAACTTAAAAAAAATGGAATCTAGCATACCAGGTATCAGACCAGGAAAAGCTACTGTCAGTTATTTACAAAAAACGTTGAATAGACTAACATTCTTAGGAGCCTTATTCTTAGCTTTTATAGCAATTATACCAACTATAATAGAAAGTATTACTCAAATATCAACTTTTAAAGGATTAGGAGCTACTTCACTTCTTATATTAGTGGGTGTTGCAATTGATACAGCAAAACAAATACAGACTTATTTAATATCAAAAAACTACGAAAACATCATAAAGTAACTAATAACTACTATGTTTTCTTTAACTAGTTTTCCCTAAAAAAAATTCAAAAATACAAAAAAATGAAAGTTGTTAGTTCCATAGGTGCCCTAAAAGAACGCAGTAAAGATTGCCAAATAGTAAAAAGAAGAGGAAGAATATATGTCATTTGTAAAAGTGACCCAAGACTTAAAGTCAGACAAGGAAGAGCAAAAATGAAAAGAAAATAATAAATATTTAAGTAATAGTAATTAGGAGGAAAAAATGGCACGTATAGCAGGTGTTGATTTACCAAAAAATAAAAGGATAGAAATAGCTTTAACTTATATTTATGGTTTAGGACTTAGTAGTTCACAAAAAATTTTAGAAAAAGCAAATGTACATTGCAGTATAAGATGCAAAGATTTAACAGATTCAGAAATAAGTTCTATCAGATCTATAATAGATGAATCTTATCTAGTGGAAGGGCCTGCTAAAAGAATCGAAACCATGAGCATTAAAAGACTTATGGAGATCAATTGTATAAGAGGTCAAAGGCATAGAAAAGGACTACCTTTAAGAGGACAAAGAACTAGAACAAATGCTAGAACACGTCGTGGTGGGAAAAAAACTGTTGCAGGTAAAAAGAAATAATAAGTAAATATTTAAAACTTAGAAAATACATTAAGAAGAATGGCTAGACAGATAAAAAAGAACGTCGGTAAAAAAACGAAAAAAACAGCTGCGAATGGTGTTGCACATATTCAATCGACATTTAATAATACTATAGTAACTATCAGTACTACAAATGGCGAGACCGTTTCTTGGGCATCAAGCGGAGCAATTGGTTTTAAAGGAGCAAAAAAGGGAACACCTTTTGCAGCACAAATAGCTGCAGAAAAAGCTAGCAAAGAAGCCGTTAGTCAGGGAATGAAAAAAGCTGAAGTAATTGTAAACGGTCCTGGAGCAGGAAGGGAAACAGCTATACGTGCATTACAAGCAGCTGGTTTAGAAATTATGTTAATACGTGACATAACTCCTGTACCACATAATGGTTGTCGTCCACCTAAAAAAAGACGTATTTAATTAAGATCTATAAAAAAGATTAATTGTAGACCAATCTAATTTAATCCTATGCATAATTTTGATATAACGTGTGTAGAATCTAGAATACATGGTCCCAGAGATTATTATAGTAAATTTATCATAGGCCCATTAGAAAAAGGACAGGGAACTACATTGGGAAATGCTCTAAGGCGAACATTGTTATCTGATTTGGAAGGATCCGCAATTGTTGCTGTGAGGATTGCAGGTGTAAGCCACGAATTTTCGACAATACCTGGTGTTAGAGAAGATGTTTTAGAAATACTCCTTAATTTAAAGGAAATTGTATTCAAAACGGATACAAAAGAACCAATGGTTGGTCGCCTTAGTGTACAAGGGCCTACAATAGTAACAGCAGGTAATTTTAATTTACCTTCTGAGGTTGAAGTAATGGATAATAATCAATATATTGCAACAATATGTGGGAATAATACACTGGAAATGGAATTTAGAATTGAAACAAACAAAGGCTATCAACTCATAGAAAAAGGTAACGATGAACCTTCTATTGATTTTTTACAAGTTGATGCAGTATTCATGCCTGTAAGAAAAGTTAGTTATAAAGTTGAAGATTGCAGACAAAATAACGAGGTAATGCATGATGAATTAACACTAGAAATATGGACAAATGGAAGTATCACTCCTCATGAGGCTATCAGTGAGGGTTCTGAAATACTAACAAATTTGTTCTCTCCGTTGAAAGATATAAATTTTAAATCTAAGGAAAATGATGACAAATCATCAGATACAAAAATTAATCAAATATTAATTGAAGAGTTGCAGTTATCCGTTAGAGCTTATAATTGTTTAAAAAGAGCACAAATACATTCTGTTGCTGATTTACTAGATTATTCTCAAGAAGATTTGATAGAAATAAAAAATTTCGGTCAAAAATCAGCGGAGGAAGTAATAGATGCATTGCAAAAAAGATTAGGGATTAACTTACCAAAAGAAAGAACTGTAAAAAGTATTCAATAAGTAATTTTTTTCAAACTGATTTTTAGGAAAAAAAAATATATAAAAAATCAATAGATAATGAATAAGACAACACTTTACCCCATCATTAAGCATGATGTTCAATGGTATATAATTGATGCACATTCAAAAACATTAGGTCGACTAGCTACAACAGCTACAAAAATACTATTGGGTAAAAATTCTCCAAACTATAATCCCAGTAGAGATATAAATCATGGTTTGATAATTATTAACGCTGATAAAATACAAATTAGTGGGAAAAAGAAATTTGATAAATTCTATCATAATCATTCTGGACAAGTTGGTGGAATGAAAATAGAGACTTTTAATGAACTACAGGAAAGAGTCCCAGGTAGAGTTATAGAAAAATCTATAAGAGGTATGCTTCCAAAAGGACCTTTAGGTAGACATCTATTTACTAAATTAAAAGTCTATAAAGGAAAGGAACATCCACACAATGCTCAACAACCTAAAACTATAAACATATAATAAATAAAAAAAATGGTAGATAAAACAGTATATTTTGCAACAGGTCACAGAAAAGAATCAATAGCAAGAGTAAGAGTTATACCTGGTTCTGGTAAAATGGTGATTAACGGTATTGCTAGTGACAATTATTTACAATATAGCCCTAACTATATTAGAGTATCTTCATCTCCTATAGACACTTTAGGACTTGAAGGGAAATATGATATTCATGTAAAAGCAGAAGGTGGAGGATTAACAGGACAAACAGAAGCTATAAGATTAGGCTTGGCTAAAGCATTGTGTAAAATTAATCCAGAAAATAGAACGGCTTTAAAATTTGAAGGTTATTTAACTAGAGATTCACGAAAAATTGAAAGAAAAAAATATGGTCTTAAGAAAGCTAGAAAGGCACCTCAATTCTCAAAAAGATAATATTATATTTATATTTAAAATAAAAAATATTTAATTATGCCTAAAAAAGATATACATCCTAAATGGTACGATGAAGCAAAAGTTTTTTGCGATGGCCAATTAATAATGACTGTAGGTTCAACTAAACCTGAACTAAATGTAGATATATGGTCAGGAAATCATCCTTTTTATACAGGTTCCGAAACAATGTTGGACTCAGAAGGTAGAGTTGAGAGATTCATGAGAAAATATGGAATGTCTAACAACAAATAGAAAAGAAAACTCTAAATAATACAAGTAAAGGTTATGCCAACTATTCAACAATTAATTAGATCTGAAAGGATTAAAATCAAGAAAAAAACTAAATCTCCAGCATTAAAAAGTTGTCCACAAAGAAAAGGGGTTTGCACTCGAGTATACACAACTACTCCTAAAAAACCAAATTCTGCATTAAGAAAAGTAGCGAGAGTGAGGCTAACTTCAGGATTCGAAGTAACAGCATACATACCAGGTATTGGACATAATATTCAAGAACATTCTGTAGTTTTACTAAGAGGTGGAAGAGTGAAAGACTTACCAGGTGTAAGATATCATATTATTAGGGGAACGTTAGATGCTTCTGGAGTTAAGAACAGAATGCAAAGTAGATCCAAATATGGAGCTAAAAGACCTAAATCGTAAAAGATAAAAATAGAATAAAAATAAAAAAAATTATTATGTCACGCCGCACAACTACAAAAAAAAGATTAGCTGTACCAGATCCTGTATATAATAGTAGACTTGTTAGTATGCTAACTGTGAGAATTCTAAAAGAAGGTAAAAAACATTTAGCACAAAGAATTATCTATCAATCATTTGATATTATTAAAGAGAAAACTGGTGAAGAACCACTTACAGTACTAGAATCCGCAATTCGTAAAGTTACTCCTTTAGTAGAGGTAAAAGCTCGTAGAATAGGTGGTTCTACATATCAAGTCCCTCTGGAAGTAAGAGCATTTAGAGGAACTAATTTAGCATTGCGTTGGATCACTAAATATTCGAGAGAAAGAGCTGGAAAAAGTATGGCAATAAAGTTAGCGAACGAAATTATTGATTCAGCAAATGAAACTGGAAATTCCATCAGAAAAAGAGAAGAAATACACCGTATGGCAGAAGCCAACAAAGCATTTGCACATTATCGATTTTAATTAGTTAATCAATAACACAAAAGCAACAAGAGTGTATAACATATAACACATATAAATTTTAAAATGGCAAGAGAAAAATTCAATCGTAAAAAGCCACACGTAAATATTGGTACAATTGGACATGTGGACCATGGTAAAACTACTTTAACAGCAGCTATTTCATCAGCTTTATCTTCATTTACAGGTGTTTCTAAGAAATTTGATGAGATCGATTCAGCTCCTGAAGAAAGAGCTAGAGGTATTACTATAAATACAGCACACGTAGAGTACGAAACAGAAAAACGTCATTATGCACATGTAGATTGTCCAGGTCATGCAGATTACGTGAAAAACATGATAACAGGCGCAGCTCAAATGGATGGAGCTATTCTTGTATGTTCCGCAGCAGATGGACCTATGCCGCAAACTCGTGAACACATATTATTAGCTAAGCAAGTAGGTGTGCCTTATATCGTTGTTTTCTTAAACAAAGCTGATATGGTAGACGATGAAGAATTACTAGAACTAGTACAATTAGAAGTACAAGAATTACTAGATAAATACGACTTCCCTGGTTCAGATATTCCATTTGTAGCCGGTTCAGCATTATTAGCACTTGAAACTATGGCAAGCAATCCTTCTATAAAAAGAGGGGAAGATAAATGGGTAGATACTATTTTTACATTGATGGATAAAATTGATGAATATATTCCAACTCCTGAAAGAGAGATTGATAAACCATTCTTAATGGCTGTAGAAGACGTATTCTCAATTACGGGTCGTGGAACAGTTGCAACAGGCCGTATCGAAAGAGGAAAAGTTAAAGTTGGTGATACTATTGAAATTATTGGATTACGCGAAACTCGTACTACTACTATTACTGGACTAGAAATGTTCCAAAAAAGTTTAGATGAGGCTTTAGCTGGTGATAACGTTGGTATTCTTGTTCGTGGTATTCAAAAAACAGACATAGAAAGGGGGATGGTTTTTGCAGCATCTGGTGCAATTACTCCACACACAAAGTTTGAAGGTGAAGTTTATGTTTTAACAAAAGAAGAAGGTGGTAGACATACTCCTTTTTTCACAGGTTATAGACCACAATTCTATGTTAGAACAACAGATGTAACTGGAACTATTGCACAATTCACAGCAGATGACGGATCAGCTGCAGAAATGGTAATGCCAGGTGATAGAATCAAAATGACAGCACAATTAATACATCCAATTGCAATTGAGAAAGGAATGCGTTTTGCTATCAGAGAAGGTGGAAGAACTGTAGGAGCTGGTGTAGTTTCTAAAATAATAGAATAAATCATTTTTAATTAAATATCTAATGCAAAAGCAGAAAATTCGCATACGACTTAAAAGTTATGAGATTTCACTCCTAAACGAGTCTTGTGAGAAAATCATAGATACAGCATCTAGAACAGATTCTTTAACTATGGGACCCATTCCACTTCCTACTAGAAGAAAAATTTATTGTGTGTTAAGATCTCCACATGTAAATAAGGATTCACGAGAACATTTTGAAGTTAGAATACATAAAAGAATAATAGATGTATATGATCCTACCTCAAAAACAATAGATTCTTTGATGAAACTAGATCTTCCTTCTGGAATAGATATTGATGTAAGACTTTAATCTCATCCAGTATCTAGAGTAAATAAGAATCACTGGCAATTTTAAATTGCCAGTGATTCTTATTTACTCTAGATACTGGATGAGATTATTAGTATAAAGATTCTTCTTGATGAACAAGGATTGTACAATCTGATGTTGGATAAGCCACACATGTTAACACAAAACCAGCACCAATTTGACTGTCATCTAAGAAAGATTGATCAGATTGATCAACTTTACCAGCAGTTACCTTACCAGCACAAGTAGAACAAGCTCCAGCTCTACAAGAATAAGGTAGATCTATACCTTGTTCCTCAGCTGCATCTAGAACATATTGATCATCCGGACAAGTGATAGTCGTATCAACACCACCACCAGATAATTTTACTTTATAACTTGCCATATTTTGACCTCCATTAAATTTTTAAAAACTATATTCGTTTCTTTTTAAGGAATAATTAACCTTAACTAAGCTAGTAGATTAATGTTTCATGTGCGCAATTCGAGTGCATTTATGCTGTTAATAATCTTAGTACTTGAAAAGAAAAGAATTGAATATGATTGAACCATCCTTATTCCCAACAATACTTATAATATAGGATCTCAATAAAATCAACTTTTAGACAGATTAATTATTTAAATTCTTTAGCTAAAAAAAGTACCATTAATTGAATGTTAAAATAAGAAAATGAAGCAATTTTTAAATAAATGTACTTTATTATTCTATAATGTTTAAAAGTAAGAAAGTTAAATAAATAGAATAAAAAATAAGGGGAGTAGTCAATGGGACTACCTTGGTATAGAGTACATACAGTCGTTTTAAATGACCCAGGAAGACTTATTTCTGTGCACTTAATGCACACTGCATTAGTTGCAGGTTGGGCAGGATCAATGGCACTATATGAATTAGCTGTTTTTGATCCTTCAGATCCAGTTCTAAATCCTATGTGGAGACAAGGGATGTTTGTGATGCCATTCATGACAAGAATTGGAGTAACAGATTCTTGGGGTGGATGGAGTATTACTGGTGAAAGCATTTCAAACCCAGGATTCTGGAGCTATGAAGGAGTAGCATTATCTCATATTGGCCTTTCAGGACTTTTATTCTTAGCTTCTGTATGGCATTGGGTATATTGGGACCTAGAATTATTTAGAGATCCAAGAACAGGAAACCCTGCCTTAGATCTTCCTAAGATTTTTGGTATCCACCTACTTTTATCAGGCGTTCTATGTTTCGGTTTTGGTGCTTTCCACGTAACAGGAGCATGGGGACCAGGAATTTGGGTGTCAGATGCATACGGTATTACGGGTAAAGTACAAGCGGTAGCTCCTGCATGGGGACCAGAGGGATTCAACCCTTTCAATCCTAGTGGAGTTGCTTCTCACCATATTGCTGCAGGTATCCTTGGATTTATAGCTGGAGTGTTCCATATTGCAGTACGCCCACCACAAAGACTGTATAGATCACTTCGTATGGGAAATATTGAAACAGTTTTATCTAGTAGTATTGCTGCTGTATTCTGGTCTGCTTTTATAACAACAGGTACTATGTGGTATGGTAGTGCTACAACACCTATAGAACTTTTCGGTCCTACAAGATATCAATGGGATAGCGGATATTTCCAACAAGAAATTGAAAGAAGAGTAGAAAATTCATTAAATGAAGGATTATCACTAAGTGAAGCTTGGTCTAGAATTCCTGATAAATTAGCTTTCTACGATTACGTAGGAAATAACCCAGCTAAAGGTGGTTTATTCCGTGCAGGTCCTATGAACAAAGGTGATGGAATTGCTGAAGCATGGCTAGGACATCCTGTATTTACAGATAAAGAAGGAAGAGATTTAACAGTAAGAAGAATGCCAGCATTTTTTGAAACTTTCCCTGTTATATTAGTTGATAAAGACGGTATTATTCGTGCAGATATACCTTTTAGACGAGCTGAGTCTAAATATAGTATTGAGCAAGTAGGAGTAACCGTAAACTTCTATGGTGGAAAATTAAACGGACAATCTTTCTCTGACGCACCAACTGTTAAGAAGTATGCACGTAAGGCACAATTAGGTGAAGTAATGGAATTTGACAGAACAACATTAGAATCTGATGGTGTTTTCAGAAGCAGCCCACGTGGTTGGTATACATTCGGACACGCTAATTTTGCACTATTATTCTTCTTAGGTCATTTATGGCATGGTTCTAGAACTCTATTCAGAGATGTATTCAGTGGTATTGGAGCTGAAGTTACTGAGCAAGTAGAGTTTGGTGCTTTCCAAAAACTTGGTGACAGAAGCACTAAGAAACAGGGTGTTGTTTAATAAAATTGAATTCAATAATTAAATTGAAGTCGATTCAAAAATTACATCAATAATATAACAATATATATTTTACAAAGCATGGAAACACTAGTATATACTTTCCTACTTATTGGTACTTTAATGGTACTGTTTGCATCAGTATTCTTTAGAGATCCTCCTAGAATTGCAAAGAAGTAACTATTAAATAAATAATATTTACTTAATATAAGTAAAATGAAGATTTTCACGATTATTAATCATGAAAGTCTTCATTTTACTAAAACTAATAAATATATAACGAAAAAAAATTAAAAATACTTTATTAACTAAATATAACTTGAAGTATATTGGTATTCTTCAAGTTATATTTCTTTCTAATCTTCGTGATCATCAAAAGGATCTCGTAACTCTTTTGAACCTGGGCCAAATGCAGTATAAACAGAATAGCCTGTTAATCCAAGTAATAAACTAGCAATAAAGATAATGAGAACAGTTGCTGTTTCCATAATAAATCAGGCATTAAATTTAATTATTTTAAAACTATGCAATATTTGTAAGGATTCTCAGAATAAAAGAATACTCAAAATATAAAAATCATGAAAGTATCATACAAATAAAGAATAGATAGCAGTATATTGTCAATTATAACTTAAATTTCAAATACCTATAAAAGTATTAGGAGAATAAGATTTGTTTCTTATTAAATGTAAATATTGTATTCTTTATTAACTGAATTATTATACTCGGGATAGACATAGTACAAAAAAAATAGGAAGGGATTAACTTTCCTCTAATATAGAATAAAAAAATATCTACCATGATTAGATGCAATTCATTTTTTCCCACTATTGCACATTTAAAATTTAATAGTTTAAAAATGAAAGCAGACAGTAATCAAACAATTGAATGTTGTTTTAGAAATAAAAAAAGTGTCAAATAAACAAAAAATAGTTCAATTGAAAAAAATATACATACATCTAATACAGAAGTCTGTTAATCAAATAAAAAAAATTATTGAAATTAAGGTAAGTAAAACAAACTCTGAAATCAAGTCACAATCATATAGTTGAAAAATTTAGAAACAGGCAAATGTAAACATTATGGATTAATATTCAAAGAAGATGATATATTGGAAATAGACCACTTTCTCACTAAAATTTTAGAGGAAAAAGAACTTATCAGCAATATAAATCTTTTACAAAATAGCTTTAATGATAAAAAAGTAAACTGAAATGTTTCCTAAAATCGTATAAATGCTTTTATTAAAATAAAAAAACATTAATCGATATTATCATTTTTAGTTTGATGGGAAGAGTTTATAGCTAAATACTATACCTGTATACCTATTATTGTAAAAATAAAAAAAATTCGTTACTAAGTATAACAATGGCACTAAGAACAAGATTGGGCGAACTGTTAAGACCTCTTAACTCTGAATATGGAAAAGTTGCTCCAGGATGGGGTACAACACCTATAATGGGCTTTGTAATGTTATTGTTTTTTCTTTTCCTATTAATCATTCTACAAATCTACAATTCATCATTAATTATTGAAAATGTAGATGTAGACTGGGCAAGCTTAGGCAGTTAAGATAATCAATAATTATGCAGTTGAAAGAAAGTTCTAGATTATTCATTTTTATGAATAATCTAGAACTTTTTTCTTTTTTAGTTAGCTTCAACAACTTCTTCTAAAGAAAAATTATTTGTGTTTACACCACTATAACTAACCTTTTCAAATCTAACAACTACTGGATATTTAATACCACTTGTATCAATTGTTGCAACAGTCCCTATATCTTGATACCAATATGATTCTTTACGCAAAATTCGAACCTTTGAACCTCTTTTAACCATAATAAAAATTATTAATAAAAAAATTCTTTCCAAATATAAGTCTAACTATTTAGAATTATAATAGAACAATTAAATGAAGTTATGTAAACAAGAAAATACATTTTCTTACAAATAAAATATTTCCTTACTGTGACAAAGAAACATTGAAAATTCTAGTTTTAGAACAATAAAAAATCATTTAAGATCGTTTAAGATAATTCAAATTATAAAAAAGTTAGTTATGAAAATATCCTGGAAAAACATATTGTTATGGTCTTTACCTGCACTTGTTATTATTTTCTTTGTATGGCAAGGATTCTTAGGTTCTAATAATGGCGAATTTAGCAAAAATATAGCTAGTTCAAGAATGACATACGGTCGTTTCTTAGAATACTTAGATATGGGATGGGTAAAGAGAGTGGATTTATATGACGATGGTCATACTGCAATAGTTGAAGCTATTGGACCTGAATTAGGAAACAGAATCCAAAGAATTAGAGTAGAACTTCCAGCTACTGCACCTGAATTAATTACTAAATTAAGAAAAGCTAATGTTGATATAGATGCACATCCTAATGTTGAAGGCAATTCTAGCTTAGGGATTCTAGGTAATTTAGTATTTCCTATTGTTCTTATTGGAGGCCTTGCATTTTTATTCAGACGATCAAGCAATATGCCAGGTGGACCTGGTCAAGCTATGAATTTTGGTAAATCAAAAGCAAGATTCCAAATGGAAGCAAAAACTGGTGTAACCTTTAGTGATGTAGCTGGAGTAGATGAAGCAAAAGAAGAATTTGAAGAAGTTGTTTCTTTCCTTAAACGACCAGAAAGATTTACAGCAGTTGGTGCAAAAATACCAAAAGGTGTTATGTTAGTTGGACCTCCTGGTACAGGTAAAACACTTTTGGCAAAAGCTATTGCTGGAGAAGCTGGAGTTCCTTTCTTTAGCATTTCAGGATCAGAATTCGTAGAAATGTTTGTAGGTGTCGGAGCTTCTAGAGTTAGAGATCTATTTAAAAAAGCAAAAGAAAATTCTCCATGTATTATCTTCATAGACGAAATAGATGCTGTAGGGCGTCAAAGAGGAACGGGAATTGGTGGAGGTAATGACGAAAGAGAACAAACTTTAAACCAACTACTTACAGAAATGGATGGTTTTGAGGGAAACACGGGGATCATTGTTATAGCAGCTACAAATAGAGTAGATGTTCTAGATGCAGCTCTTTTACGACCTGGTAGATTTGACAGACAAGTAACTGTAGATGTTCCAGATGTAAAAGGAAGATTAGAAATTTTAAATGTTCATGCAAGAAACAAAAAATTATCTCCAGAGGTTTCATTAGAAGTAATAGCTAAAAGAACACCAGGATTTTCTGGAGCAGACTTAGCAAATCTTTTAAATGAGTCTGCTATATTAACTGCAAGAAGACGTAAAGATGCTACAACTATGTCCGAAGTAGATGCAGCAATAGATAGAGTTATTGCAGGCATGGAAGGAACTGCATTAGTAGATAGCAAAACGAAAAGACTAATAGCTTATCATGAGGTAGGACACGCTATTGTGGGAACATTATTAAAACATCATGATCCAGTGCAAAAAGTAACCCTAATTCCTAGAGGACAAGCTAAAGGATTAACATGGTTTACCCCATCAGATGATCAATCTTTAATTTCTAGATCACAAATACTAGCAAGAATAATGGGAGCACTTGGAGGAAGAGCTGCAGAAGAGGTTGTTTTTGGATATCCAGAAGTAACAACAGGAGCTGGAAATGATTTACAACAAGTAACATCTATGGCTAGACAAATGGTCACAAGATTTGGCATGTCAAATATAGGCCCCCTTGCATTAGAAGGACAAGGTTCAGATCCATTCTTAGGTAGATCTATGGGAAGTAGTTCACAGTATTCAGAAGATGTTGCTTCAAGAATTGATATGCAAATTAGATCTATTATCCAACATTGTCATGATGAAACTGTTCAAATTATCAAAGACAATAGAGTAGTTATAGATCAATTAGTTGATATTCTTATAGAGAAAGAAACAATTAGTGGTGAAGAGTTTAGAAAAATAGTAGCTGAATACACTCAACTACCTGAGAAAATAATTTATAAATCTCAGCTTTAATTTTAATGATGAAAAAATAATAAATAATAGAAACAAGTGTATAATTACTTTTTAATGCAAATGTATATACACTTGTTTAATACGGGATCGACGAGGCTCGAACTCGCAACTTCCGCCGTGACAGGGCGGTGCTCTAACCAATTGAACTACAACCCCTTTGTATATAAATCTATAATCTAATTTAAACTTTTTTTTGTCAATAAAATAAAAAATAAGGAGAGGAAGAGATTCGAACTCTCGGTACGATTGACTCGTACACCGGATTAGCAATCCGGCGCTTTCGACCGCTCAGCCACCTCTCCTTTTTTATATCTAACTAATGTCAATATTACATTAAAATTATACAAAATAGAAGGAAAATAATATTTTTTTAACTATATATAAATGGCTCAGGCGGGATTTGAACCTGCGACCTTGGGCTTATGAGTCCCCTGCTCTAACCACTGAGCTACTAAGCCTTATAATATTAAATACTATCACTTAAATAGACTGGAATCAATAATTTTCTTTTTTTTACCCATATACCTATAGCTTACAATAAATAAATTCCATCTGAAAAAATGAAAAATCTAAAAATATTGCTATTGATAAAGTCGAAAATAAGATATAAAAAATAGTAAGATAATATTAAATAATATATTGTATGAAAATATAAAAAAAATTAAATATATGCCTACTTTTTGGGAAAATGTTTTGCGCTTTCCAAGGTTCTTCATTTCCTCTATCATTGGATTATTTCTTATTATATTTGGTCCAGCTCTAAATTTATTACGCAAACCACAAACTGCTATAATTTTTTTTGCCATATTTAGTAGTTTAATTTCATTTTTAGTTATTACACTAAAAGCTATGTTGAATTTAGAATAATAAAAGTTAATTTTGCTTTCAGAAATATAATCAATACAATAATAAAATCATAATGCTTTCAAATAATTTAATCAAAAGAGATACAACTGGAGCATTTGCTTTAATAGATAGTTTGGTGCGTCATCAAGTAAAACATATATTTGGTTATCCTGGGGGTGCTATATTACCAATTTATGATGAATTATATGCTTGGGAACAAGAAGGATTCATTGAACATATATTAGTAAGGCATGAACAAGGTGCTGCACATGCTAGTGATGCTTATTCAAGAGCCACAGGATCTGTGGGTGTATGCTTTGCAACATCTGGACCTGGTGCAACCAATCTGGTAACAGGCATTGCTACAGCACATATGGACTCAGTGGCAATGGTTTGTATTACTGGGCAAGTCGGAAGATCTTTCATAGGTACAGATGCATTCCAGGAAGTAGATATATTTGGAGTAACTCTACCAATAGTTAAACACTCATATGTTGTTAGAAATACATCTGAAATGGGAAAAACAATAGCAGCTGCTTTCTTCATTGCAAAATATGGTAGACCTGGACCAGTCTTAGTAGATATACCAAAAGATGTTGGGTTAGAAAAAATCGAATATATTCCCGTTATACCAGGAGATATAAAATTACCAGGATGTCCTACTATAATAAAATACGATCAGAAAAGAATTATACAGGCTATTAACCTTATACGTCAGTCTAGTCAACCACTTCTATATGTAGGAGGGGGAGCTATTGTTTCCGAAGCATATAAACAAGTAACAGAACTAGTTAATTATTTAGGAATACCAATAGCAACAACATTAATGGGTAAAGGAATCATTGATGAAAATCATCCTTTAGCATTAGGAATGCTGGGAATGCATGGTACCGTTTATGCTAATTATGCTGTTAGTGAATGTGATCTTTTAATAGCATTAGGAGCTCGATTTGATGACAGAGTCACAGGTAAGTTAGATGAATTTGCATGCCACGCACAAGTAATACATGTTGATATTGACCCTGCTGAGGTTGGTAAAAATCGTACACCTCAAGTTGGAATTGTTAGTGATGTCAAAGAATTCATAGAAGACTTACTAATTCTATTAAAAAAAGAAAATAATATAGACAAAGAACAAGTACAATCATGGAGAAATAGGCTAAATAGGTGGAGAGATGAATATCCTCTTTTAGTACCAAAAAATGCAAATACTTTATCTCCACAGGAAGTGATTTCACAAATTAGTTCATATTCAAATAGTGCTTACTTCACAACAGATGTAGGACAGCACCAAATGTGGGCAGCTCAATTTGTGAAAACAAGTCAAAGAAGATGGTTAACCAGTGCAGGTTTAGGAACAATGGGCTACGGATTACCAGCTGCTATAGGTGCTCAAGTAGCACATCCAGATGAGCAAGTAATTTGCATTTCAGGAGATGCAAGTTTCCAGATGAATATTCAAGAATTAGGAACAGTGGCTCAATACGGATTACCTATTAAAATTATTGTAATCAACAATAAATGGCAAGGTATGGTAAGACAATGGCAACAAGCTTTTTATGGTGAGCGCTATTCTCATTCAAATATGGAAAAAGGTGCACCTAATTTTGTAAAGGTAGCAGAAGCTTATGGAATTCGAGGTGTTTCAATAAATAATAGACAAGAATTAAATAGTAGAATAAAAGAAATATTAGATTACGATGGACCAATTCTAGTTGATATTAAAGTTGTTCCTGACGAAAATTGTTACCCAATGGTTGCTCCTGGAAAGAGTAATGCACAAATGATAGGAGTATAAAATATAAAGAAATTTATATTTGAAATGGGCCGGGTTAGATTTGAACCAACGTAGGCGTAGCCAGCGGATTTACAGTCCGCCCCCTTTAACCGCTCGGGCACCGACCCTTATTTCTACAAACCAACCTACCATAGAAGAATCAAAAAAACAATAGTTTATGATAAAACTATTGTTTTCTTTTGTGTGTTAATAAAAATTAAATCATTCACTACTTAAAGCTTTGTTGTAAACGAGTAGCTTTACCTGATCTATTACGTAAATAGTATAATTTAGCTCTTCGTATTTTAGAAGAACGTAAAACTTCTATTGTTTTTAGTTTAGGGGAATGAACTAAGTATACTCTTTCCACGCCAACACCTTGAACAACTCTTCGAATAGTTATCGTAGTATTAATTCCTGCGTTACTTTTTCCAATAACAACTCCTTCTGAAAACTGGATTCTCTCTTTATTACCTTCTGTAATAGACACTCCTATTTTTAAAGTGTCACCAACTGATATCTTAGGAACAGTTGAATTAAAATAAGTACTTTCTAATTTCTTAATACAAGAAGAATCTATAGAAGCTATTGATTTCATTTGATTTTCGTAAAATATATAATGTAAAAATATAATAATTTATTCTATTTAAATAATATATTAAATGGTTTTTTTATTTATTAATAAATCACTCGTTCTATATCTAATATAATTACTATTACATAGCTTTAAGAATACAATACATTTATCAAAGCTAGTGGTAATATACATAACCATACATCTATGTTTGAACGTTTTACAGAAAAAGCAATAAAAGTAATAATGCTAGCACAAGAAGAGGCTAGGCGTTTAGGACACAATTTTGTGGGAACTGAGCAAATACTACTTGGTCTAATAGGAGAAGGCACTGGAATAGCAGCCAAAGTCCTTAAATCCATGGGTGTAAACCTAAAAGACGCGAGAGTTGAAGTGGAAAAAATTATTGGTAGAGGATCAGGTTTTGTTGCTGTGGAGATTCCTTTCACTCCAAGAGCTAAAAAAGTTTTAGAATTATCTTTGGAGGAAGCTAGACAATTAGGTCACAATTACATTGGTACTGAACATCTTTTACTTGGATTAATTAGAGAAGGGGAAGGTGTTGCTGCTAGAGTATTAGAAAACCTAGCTTTAGATCTTTCAAAAGTAAGAACTCAAGTAATAAGATTATTAGGAGATACTGCCGAGGTTAGTACTGGCAGTGGCCAAAACAAAGGTAAAACACCAACTTTAGAAGAATTCGGTAGTAATTTAACACAAAAAGCGGCTGAAGGAAAGCTAGACCCAGTAATAGGCAGATCAAAAGAAATTGAACGAGTTATACAAATACTAGGACGTCGTACAAAGAATAACCCAATATTAATAGGAGAACCTGGAGTTGGTAAAACGGCAATCGCAGAAGGTTTAGCACAAAGAATTATAAATAGAGATGTCCCAGATATTCTAGAAGACAAAAGGGTTGTAACATTAGATATTGGATTATTAGTAGCAGGTACAAAATATCGTGGTGAATTCGAAGAAAGATTAAAGAAGATAATCGATGAAATACGTGTAGCTAACAATGTTATTCTAATAATAGATGAGGTACACACACTTATTGGAGCTGGAGCTGCAGAAGGAGCAATAGATGCCGCCAATATATTAAAACCAGCTCTTGCAAGAGGAGAAATGCAATGCATTGGTGCAACAACAATAGAAGAATACAGAAAACATATTGAAAAAGATTCAGCATTAGAAAGACGCTTTCAACCAGTGATGGTTGGTGAACCTAGTGTTGAAGAAACTATAGAAATTCTTTATGGCTTACGTGATAGATATGAAAAACACCACAAACTAGTTATATCTGACGAGGCTTTAACAGCAGCTGCAAAATTTGCAGATCAGTATATAGCAGATCGTTTTTTACCAGATAAAGCTATTGATTTGATAGATGAAGCCGGATCTAGAGTAAGATTAATGAATTCTCAATTACCTGCAGCTGCAAGAGAATTAGATAAGGAATTAAGAGAAGTACTGAAACAGAAAGATGAAGCTGTTAGAGGACAGGACTTCGAAACTGCAGGTCAATTGAGAGACAGAGAAATGGAAATTAAAGCTCAAATCGCAGCAATAGCACAAAGTAAAAAAAGTGAAGAAGATACGGCTAAAGAAGTATCTATAGTAACAGAAGAAGATATTGCACAGATAGTTGCAGCGTGGACAGGAATTCCTGTCAATAAAATGACTAGGAGCGAATCTGAGAAGTTATTACAAATGGAAGATACACTTCATGGTCGAATTATAGGACAAGATGAAGCAGTTGTTGCTGTATCAAAAGCTATAAGGAGAGCCAGAGTTGGATTGAAAAACCCTAATAGACCTATTGCAAGTTTCATATTTTCGGGTCCAACTGGAGTCGGAAAAACAGAATTAACAAAAGCACTAGCCTCATATTTCTTTGGTTCAGAAGAAGCCATGGTAAGATTAGACATGTCTGAATACATGGAGCGTCATACAGTTTCTAAACTCATAGGATCACCTCCTGGTTATGTTGGATATAATGAAGGTGGGCAATTAACAGAATCAGTAAGAAGAAGACCTTACACAGTAGTATTATTTGACGAAATTGAAAAAGGACATCCAGATGTCTTTAACCTATTGCTTCAAATATTGGAAGACGGTAGATTAACGGATTCAAAAGGTAGAACTGTAGACTTCAAAAATACACTGCTAATTTTGACATCAAACGTTGGATCTAAAGTAATTGAAAAAGGAGGTGGAGGATTAGGATTTGAATTATCTGAAAACCCAGGAGATTCTCAATATAATAGGATTAAAAGTCTTGTTAATGAAGAACTTAAACAATATTTCCGACCAGAATTCTTAAACCGACTTGATGAAATTATTGTTTTTAGACAGCTAACAAAAGATGAAGTTGGAGAAATTGCAGAAATAATGTTGAAGGAAGTTTTTACTAGAATATCGGAAAAAGGAATACAATTAGAAGTTACAGCAAGATTCAAAACTCATCTCATTGATGAAGGGTATAATCCTATCTATGGAGCTCGTCCTTTGAGAAGAGCTGTAATGAGATTATTAGAAGATACATTGTCAGAAGAATTCCTTTCTGAAAAAATTAAAGAGGGTGACACAGCTGTTGTAGATGTTGATGATGCAGGAAAAGTACAAGTATTATTAGGTGATAAATTAGAATTAGCACAAAGTTAAATAAGAATTAGGAAGTTCTATCATTATTTTACTCAAGATAGAACTTCCTAATTTTTATTGTCAAATAAAAATTAAGGTGTTATATTAATAATATGCCGGGATAGCTCAGTTGGTAGAGCAGTGGATTGAAAATCCACGTGTCACCAGTTCAACCCTGGTTCCTGGCAATTTATATTCTCATTATATTTGAAAAACTTGCTGTATTAGATTCAAATATTAGTTTAATACTACCTATAGGACCATTTCTATGTTTTGCTATATTTATATCTGCTATATTTTGCATCTCATTATTATCAGTGTAATATTGTTCACGATATAGCATTAATACTAGATCAGCATCCTGTTCTATAGAATTATGTACAATGTAACCATTACCAAAAAAATTATTTGTCCTAGGTAGCCAACAATCATAAACAAATTCATTTTGACAAGGTGAAATATTGCTAATCTTTAACAAAGTGAAAGAAGGATATACTTTAAAAGAAGGTGAATCATTAAAATTACTAAAGAAGTTATGTTTATCTAAAAGTAAAAGAAGATCTGATTTAAACAAATTTTCTATCTTTTTCCATCCATATTGTGTTAGGATTTTGTGATTTTTTGTTAATTTTATATAATAATGCCCAATAGCGAAAATCTTATATGTGAAACGATAGCCTGTTGGAAAAAGAGATTCGATCCTTGAAAATGATAATGACAAAATATTTTTGCATGGCTTCACACCAATTGTTAAATTTGTTTTTTTTCTTATTGTGTCACTTGACGAAAATTGCTTAATTTTCTGAAGAGATCTATAAAAATTAGTTGATAAAGAAAAACAACCACTTTCTCTTAAATCAGACAATAAAGGTTTCTTATTAATACGAGATTCAACACTTCTACTAAGTTGTGACAATACGATAATTGGAATATTAAATTCTTTTGCAAGTAATTTTAGATTGCGAGTGATACGAGATAATTCATTAACTCGGCTATCTTTAAATTGAGGGTCAGAAATTAATTGTAAATAGTCTATTATTACTAAACCAATTTTACTAAAACGAGATCTTAAAGTAGTCAATTTTGTACGCATCTCAGCAATAGTAATATCTGACTTGTCATCTATAAAAAGATTAAGATCTGATAAAGAAGAAATTGCCCTACTTAATGATTTCCATTCGTTAGAATTAATATTACCTGAACGTAATTTGGAGTTAGTGATACCACATTCATTCGATAAAAAACGATAAATAATTTGGTTACGTGACATTTCTAAACTAAAAATGACTACAGGATAATTTTGTAAATCTGTGACATTACGCGCAATGTTTAAAGCAAATGCAGTTTTTCCCATAGATGGTCTACCTGCTATTATAATTAAATCTGATTTTTGAAATCCTTGGGTTAAACTATCAAGATCGAAAAAACCTGAAGGAATACCAGCTAATAATCCTTCATTAGATCTTGTTTCCAAATCAAGAAAAGTCTCTAATAAAACTTCTGAAGCAGGTAAAAGCCCTAAGTTTGGTTTTTTTTCCGTTACATTAAATAATAGTTGTTCAGATTGATCAAAAATAGTCTCTAAAGATAAAGAATTATCATTTGCTAATCTTGATATATTATCCGACAATAAGATAAGACATCTTCTTAAATATTTATCCAATAATAAGATTAGGTAAGTTTCTAATCCACCAATCCTAGTCGACTTATTAATTAATTCAGTTAAAATAGAATCATACTCAAAAGAATCATACTGATTTAAAGAATCTAAACTAGAGTAAACAGTATCAAAGTTAATTTCTATATTCTTTTTTTTCAGTTCGCATATAACTTCATATATAGTTTTATAATCATTATAGTAAAACATGTCAGACGATATCCGATCAAAAATTATTTCACTTTTCGATTTATTTAGTAAAAGATAGGATAAGACAAATTCTTCAGATATTTTGCTGTTAGGTAAAACAGATTTCATTTTTTAGTAGATTTTTGTAATAAAAAATTTGAATCAACAATGTATGAAATTAATTAAGTTAATAAAAAACTTAAGTGAATATGAAAAGAGTAAAAAAAGACTTAGAAATTAATTAAATCATCGGAATATAATTTATCTAATACAAAATATATAAATAGGAAACATTTTTTATAATAATTCTATATCTCTAATTCTTTAGAAAATAATTTATACATAAAATTAGATATTAAAGAAAATAAAAAAAATCATAAGTTGACTAAAATTTAATATTCAATATATAATTATATTAGCGCTTTTAGTTCAGTTGGTAGAACGCAGGTCTCCAAAACCTGATGTCGAGGGTTCAAGTCCTTCAGGGCGTGATTAAAAATAAAATATCAAACTTTTCTATAGAGATAAAAACCGTAGTATAATTGTGTGAGAAGTATCATTAAAAATACTTTTTATTTATTAGCAAGTGCAAAAAAAGATAAAAAAAATATGGCCAAAAAAGTTGTAGGTATTATTAAATTAGCTTTAGAAGCTGGAAAAGCCACTCCAGCTCCTCCTGTAGGTCCAGCATTAGGACAAAGAGGTGTCAATATAGTAGCTTTCTGTAAAGAATATAATGCTAAAACTGCAGATAAACCTGGTTTTACCATCCCTGTTGAAATAACAGTCTATGAAGATAAGAGTTATACTTTTGTTTTAAAAACTCCTCCTGCATCTACTTTATTAGCAAAAGCTGCTGGTGTTTCTAAGGGATCCGGTCAACCACAAAAGATAAAAGTAGGTAAAATCAACACAAAACAATTAAAAGAAATAGCTGAAACAAAAATGCCAGATCTTAATACTCGTAATATTGAGGCTGCTATGAAAATCATAGAAGGAACAGCTAAAAATATGGGGATCACTATTTCAGATTAATATAAGAATTTTAATAAAACACAATGGTAAAATTATCCAATAGAGCTGAGAAAAGTCGCAAAAAAATAGAATTGAGAAATTACAAAGCTATTGAAGCTTTAAAATTACTAAAAGAAACTGCGACTGCAAAATTTAATGAAAGTGCTGAAGCACACATAAGTTTAAAATTAGATACGAAGTACGCAGATCAACAACTAAGAAATACTATAATTCTTCCTAAAGGAACTGGTAAAAAAGTTCGCATAGCTGTAATTGCTGATGGTGATAAAATCAAAGAAGCTTTAGATGCAGGAGCTGATATAGCAGGATCTCAAGATCTAATTCAAAATATAATGAAAGGAATGCTAGATTTTGATCGTTTAATAGCAACTCCTGACTTAATGCCAAGTATTGCAAAATTAGGTAAGGTTTTAGGACCAAGAGGTTTAATGCCATCACCTAAATCTGGTACAGTCACAACAGATATTAAAGGTGCTATAGATGAGTTTAAAAAAGGAAAGCTCGAATTTCGTGCAGATAAAACTGGTGTAGTACATATGCCTTTTGGAAAAGCCAATTTCTCAGTAGAAGACTTATTGGCAAATCTTGAAGCTATACAAGAATCAATTGATAAAAATAGACCTTCTGGAGTAAAAGGAAAATACTGGAAGAGTTTTTATATTTGTAGTACTATGGGGCCATCAATACAATTAGATATTAGTAATTTTAGAGATAAGCTTTTCTCTTAATTGACTTATTTAATTACTCACTTGATTATAAAGTACTAATATAATACAAAGAAAAATTATGAGCAAAGTATCAGAAATCATTGAACAACTTAAATCCCTTACTTTATTAGAAGCTGCTGATTTAGTAAAGCAAATAGAAGAAACTTTTGATGTTAGTGCTGCAGCTTCAGTTGGAGGTGGAATGATGATGATGGCACCAACAGGTAGTGGAGCTACTGAAGAAGTTGCTGAAGAAAAAACTGAATTTAATTTAGTGTTAGAAGAAGTGCCTGCAGATAAGAAAATAGCTGTTCTTAAAATTGTAAGAACTTTAACTGGACTAGGACTAAAAGAAGCTAAAGATTTAGTTGAGTCAACTCCAAAAAATGTAAAAGAAGGAGTTTCTAAAGCTGATGCTGAAGCTGCTAAAAAAGATCTTGAAGCTGCTGGAGCTAAATGTTCTGTTAAATAAACTGACATAGTATTAAAAGGGAAGAAAGATAAAATTATCTTTCTTCCCTTTTAATACTATGTCAGTTTATTTAAAATAAACCTAAAGTGATAGCTTGACTAATAGGTAAACAAGCGCCAATACCAAACCAAATTGCAAAAACAATACTAAATAAGAAAACCAACATCGCTATAGGACGTCTAAAAGGGTTTTGGAATTTATTAATACCTTCAACAAAAGGTACTGTAATTAAAATTGCAGGAACAGCAGCCATTGATAAAACACCTAATAATTTATTAGGAATAATTCTCAATAAGTTAAAAGTTGGGAAGAAATACCATTCCGGTAAAATTTCTAAAGGGGTTGCGAATGGATCTGCTTTCTCACCCATCGGAGAAGGAGATAAAACAGATAATCCAATAACGCAAGCTAGAGTACCTAGAATAACTACCGGGAAAATATATAAAAGATCATTAGGCCAAGCTGGTTCACCATAATAATTGTGCCCCATTCCCTTTGCTAACTTAGCGCGTAATTTAGGATCTGTTAAATCCGGTTTCTTTAATACAGACATTTTAATAACTCCTTAATAATATAGTTAAATTAATTTTTATAGAGGACCAGAAATTCCTTGTTTACGAATCATTAAGAAATGAATTAGTAGCAGAACAGCAGCTACTACAGGTAAAACAAACGTATGTGCACTATAGAATCTAGTTAAAGTTGCTTGACCTACACTAACACTACCTCTTAATAGTTCTACTAATAAGCTACCAACAATTGGAATAGCTTCTGGAACTCCAGTTACAATTTTACAAGCCCAATACCCTACTTGATCCCAAGGTAATGAATATCCTGTAACACCAAATGAAACTGTAGTTACAGCAAGTGTCACACCTGTTACCCAAGTTAATTCTCTTGGTTTCTTAAATCCACCAGTTAGATAAACACGGAAAATATGTAGAATCATCATTAAGACCATCATACTTGCAGACCATCTATGCATAGATCTAAATAGCCATCCATAGTTTACTTCTGTCATCAGATATTCAACCGAAGCGAAGGCTTCTGCTACAGTAGGACGATAGTAAAAAGTCATAGCAAACCCTGTCGCAACTTGAATAATAAAACAAACAAACGTTATACCACCAATACAATAAAAAATATTTACATGAGGTGGAACATACTTACTTGTAACATCATCTGCAATCGCTTGAATTTCCAAACGTTCCTCGAACCAATCGTATACTTTTCCCATAAAATAAAAGCTAAATTTAAAAATTGAATTAGATATAAAATACTTTTAACAAAATTATTACAGTCTTTAATAAGAATATCATTTCATTATAAGTGAAAAAAATAAAACTGCAACTTCATGGTAAAAGAAAAAAGTAAAAACCAAATTCTACTATCAAGAAAATCATCAAGAGTCATGCTAATAGATGATGAAAAAAAATTACTTGTTGCTATAGAAAAATATCTTCTAATAAAGCAATTCAATATTATTATTTGTAATAGTGGAAGAGAAGCTCTAAATATCCTGAAGAAGGAAACAATTGATTTATTAATAATTGACATAATGATGCGTGATATGAATGGATACGAATTCGTAAACAAATTAGAAAAAAAAGCAAGGATAGGTCATATTCCATTCATCTTTCTAACTGCCAAAGGAATGACAGAAGATAGAATTAGAGGCTATAAGATAGGGTGTAGAGCATACTTAGCTAAACCGTTTGATCCTGAAGAATTGGTTGCTGTAATTGACAATATATTATCTGACAAGAAAAATATAAAAAATATTAATAATATAAAAAAAGAAATCCAGGATCTAAGAAAAGAAATTAACAGCTTTAACAAATTCAACCAAAATCTAACTTTTACAAAAAGAGAAATTAATATTTTATTAGCTATAAGTAAAGGATTAAGTAACAAAGATATAGGAAATAAACTAAAAATTAGTGTCAGGAATGTTGAAAAATATGTTACAAGATTACTGAATAAAACCAATGTATCTAATAGAGTAAAACTTGCAAACTACAGATACTTATACAATAATGGCGAGTAACGGGAATCGAACCCGCGAATAATGGAACCACAACCCACTGCCTTAACCACTTGGCTACACCCGCCTTAATATTAATATAATAACATAAAGAGATAAAAACATAAAGTGATCTTTGGCATCATAAAAAAATCAGTTATATTTTTTTATTTTTTGATGCCAAAGTTTATAAAATTTTAACTTTAAATTGAGTTAGCTTTAGTAAAAGTTAGACCATTATCTTCAGAATACCTTTCCATAAATCTCATAAATCTATCCCAGTCTTCTTTACTTTGCATAATATACACGGCTTCAATTCCCTGGGGTTTTCCATTCACAAATCTTGCATTGACATCTCTTGTTATTAATTGCCCTTCTTCATCAACCAAATACATCCCAGTAATTGTTCCTTTATTAGTTGTGGTTGCTTCTAAAACTTTAGGATTGGCAAACCGAAAAGTTGCCGTACCAGTACTACCATCACGTGACCTTGTTAAACGAACATCAGGAATAACATCCTCGTTTACACCTTGTATGAATTGAATTACAGCCATTTTTTTATTATTTATTCTTCTTGTAATATAAAAACAATGTAAATTGAATTACAGATGATAGCATCATATCATGCTATATCTTAATCTGTTATCTGGGGTGGCAGGATTCGAACCTACGAATAGCGGAGTCAAAGTCCGCTGCCTTACCACTTGGCGACACCCCATTTCCGGAACATTATAATATAATTATCGACAAATATGTCAAGTACTTTTGGAAACATGATTTATTAAAAACCAAAATCTTGTGCAAGGAGGGATTCGAACCCCCGACACCGTGGTTCGTAGCCACGTGCTCTAGTCCACTGAGCTACAAGCACTGAACTTCAATACAAATAACAATAACATAGTTTAATCAAGATTATCAATCTCTTATGAACTTTTTTTGATATTAATGAACATAAAATGTTTGAACTTTTAGATTAGTAGGTATATTCTTTTTTAAATGACCATTAAACAAATGGTCATTTAAATTGGTTGGAGGACTGTTTAAAATTATAGCAATCAGTTTAGAAAGAAAAAAAGATAATCTATTTTCATAAAAATCTGAAGAATTAGATTCTATTAATAACTGAAATAATTTAATAAGATAATTGTTATTAAGAATTAAGGTTGTATCATTTACAATATTTTCTTCTAATATATTTTGAATTTGATTTATTAGGCTGTAGTCTAACCAATTTTTGTTTTCAAAATAATAAGACAATTGCAATATCTTTTTTATATCTTTAGAAGTTATATATTTTAAAAATAATTGAAAAATCGAATGAGGAGCAGTTTTAAATAAAGAAGAATATGTATCTTGTTTAATATTTCTATTTTGTACAACCAACATATCAGTCATTGTTAAAGCATCTCTAAAACTACCTTTTGAAAAATATAACAAATCATTCAAGGCTTTATTTGTTATATTAGCTTTTTCTAACCAAATAACTTTTACAATAGCTACAGCCAAGTCTTTTTTATTTAAAGGAAGAAAATATAATTTATGACACCTAGAAATTAGAGTGCTTGGAAGTCTATTTAAGTCTGTTGTAGCCAAAATAAAAACTACATTCTTAGGTGGTTCTTCAAGTATTTTTAACAGTGCATTGATGGCATTTATACTTAACATATGTACCTCATCAAGTATACAAACTTTATAAATATTATTTACTGAAGTCAGTTGAATTTTTTCAATGAGATGACGAACATTCTCTATTCCATTACTCATAGCTCCATTTATTTCATGAACATCAAAAGATTTTCCTAAATTGATATTTCTACAACTTTGACATATATTACAAGGTTCAAACGTATTATTTATATAATTATCGACACAATTTAAGCTTTTTGCAACTAATCTAGATAAAGTTGTTTTTCCTACGCCATGTTTTCCTATTAAAAGATATGCAAAACTCACTCTTTTATTAATAATAGTTTTTTTTAAATAAGATAGTATATGTTCTTGTCCTACCATTTGATCGAATTTCTGAGGCCTATATTTAGAATGAAATGGTCGACTAGAGTAAAAGATTATTTGATTGTTTTCCATTCTTTAATTTTCAATATATTATAATAACCTTAACATTTTAGAGTTTTTATCTTATATTTTAGATTTCACTTATCTAATTTACAAACAATATTATCTGAGATCAATCAATAATTAAAATTATGAGTAAGATTATACTTTACCAAGAAGATGCAAGAAGAGCTTTAGAAAGGGGAATGGATATTTTATCAGAAGCTGTATCTGTAACATTAGGACCTAAGGGTAGAAACGTAGTGTTAGAAAGAAAATACGGTGCTCCACAGATAGTAAATGATGGTGTAACAATAGCAAAAGAAATAGAATTAGAAGACCATATTGAAAATACAGGAGTTGCACTAATAAGACAAGCAGCCTCAAAAACAAATGACGTGGCAGGAGATGGAACTACAACTGCAACAGTATTAGCTCATGCTATGGTTAAACAAGGGATGAAAAATGTGGCAGCCGGGGCAAACCCAATAGCAATAAAAAGAGGTATAGAAAAAGGAACACAATTTGTTGTTACTCAAATAGCAGAATACTCAAGACCTGTAGAAGATACAAAATCCATTACACAAGTAGCCTCAATTTCAGCTGGTAATGATCCCGAAACAGGACAAATGATAGCTGACGCCATAGATAAAGTAGGACGTGAAGGTGTCATTTCTCTTGAAGAAGGTAAATCTACCGTAACTGAACTAGAAATAACTGAAGGTATGTGTTTTGAAAAAGGTTTTGTTTCACCATACTTTGTAACAGATACAGATAGAATGGAAGTCTTACAAGAAAACCCTTATATACTCATTACTGATAAAAAAATTACACTAGTTCAACAAGAATTAGTACCAGTTTTAGAACTAGTCGCAAAAACATCAAGACCTTTACTTATAGTAGCAGAAGACTTTGAAAAAGAAGCACTAGCTACTTTGGTTGTAAATAAACTTAGAGGAATTGTCAATGTTGTGGCAGTAAGAGCACCTGGATTTGGTGACAGAAGAAAATCAATGTTAGAAGATATAGCTATACTTACTGGGGGACAAGTAATATCTGAAGACGCCGGTTTTAGTCTTGATTCATTGCAATTAGACATGTTAGGACAAGCTAGAAGAATAACAGTAACAAAAGAAAATACTACAATTATTGCTGAAGGTAACGAGAAGGAAGTACGATCAAGATGTGAGCAGATCAGAAGACAAATAGAATCTAGTGATTCATCTTACGAAAGAGAGAAACTACAAGAAAGACTTGCAAAATTGGCAGGAGGTGTAGCAATTATTAAAGTAGGAGCTGCTACAGAAACAGAGATGAAGGATAGAAAACTACGTTTAGAAGATGCTATTAATGCTACTAAAGCTGCTGTCGAAGAAGGAATCGTGCCAGGAGGCGGAGCCACATTAACACATTTATCATTAGATTTACAAGAATGGGCTGAGGATAATTTAGAAGGTGATGAATTAGTAGGTGCTCTAATTGTAGAAAAAGCAATGGTCAGTCCAATTAGAAGAATCATAGAAAATACAGGTAAATCAGCAGCTATTATTATTGAAACTATTAAAAACAGTGACTTCAGTATTGGTTATGATGCTGCTGCAGGAGAGTTATGTGATATGTATGAAACAGGTATCATAGATCCTGCAAAAGTAACAAGGTCAGGATTACAAAATGCAAGTTCTATAGCAGGAATGATTTTAACTACAGAATGTATTGTTGTGGATAGTATGAAGAAAGAATAAAATTTAACTAATATAGGTTATATATTTAAGAAAAAATTAATATATATAACTTAGATTATCTGAATAATGTTACATATGGTTGAATTAATTTATCTAATATAACTATTAAAGAAAAAATAAAAAATTAGTGATCATTAAATTTAAGTCATAATAGAATTGATTTTATAAAATCAACTTAAACAAAATAAATTTTTTTGTTAATTCACAAAGAAGATAATTTAAAATTAACAAGCTTATCTTTTTTGTAAGACAAAGAAAAAAGGTTATTTTTTATTAAAAATCCTTTTATAGTTTTTGAATTCCAGTAAGTAGGAATATTTGATGCAAAAGGTTTATATCCAATGATTTTACCTTCGTCATCTAAACTAATAATTACTAATTTATCTTCACTCATTAAAGCTAAAGTGTCATTTTTTGAGAAATCAAATATTAATTTCTCTCCTAATTTATCAATGGTTTGATTATTTTTATCAGAGGTTATTTCACAAAGGCTTACTTGAGATGTCAAATCATTAAGATCATCTTTTTTATAATGATGATTTGGATAATTAATAAAAACTGAATAAAATAATATAATTTTTGTAAAAAACATTAACGAATCAGGTTTACTATAGCTTCTTTTAAATATATTCATCAATCTAAGTAAAGTTTAAATATATTGTTAATCAAAAAACTCTCTGACGATTTGATATCATTGGTTTTAGAAAAGTTTTTTTTTCGTTGTTTTGAAGTATCCATGTTAATAAAAATATTAAAATAATTAACTAAAGCTCTGTTAGAATAAGATGAGGTTAATGGTAATTTAAAAGATAAAAAATATAAAAAACGGTTATTTAATCTATGAAATTTTAGGCTCATTTTTTTTATAATTTCTACAATAAAATACTACATATTTTTTGTGAATATTAAGATTACTTTGTACTAAGTAATCTTAATGTTATCAATGTTAATTATTACCAACAAAAATAAAATCAGGAAACTTGGATTGGACATCTTTAAAAGAATCTTGTTTCCCTTGTTCTTGCCAATAATTAATTATTTCAGTAGCTTTATTCAAAAGCTCAACTCTTTCTCTTTCTGAAATCCAAGGTTTTGCTTCAAGTTCAGCTTTTATTTGCTCCCAAGCATCATTTCTAGGCCAGAAAAAATAACACGTTAATGGACTAGTTCCATTTCCGACAATTTGATCTACAGCTAAAGCAACATTGTTGTCTAGCCACAAAACTTTCAATGTAAATTTAGGCAATTTTTTTCTCCAATACTTGAATATATTTATGATAATTGTTTACTAATCAGTTATTATTGAAGCTTTCTTTAATAAATTTTGAACAGTAGGAGTTGCTTTTGCACCTTGTAATAAACGAGCCTTTATTCTTATTACATTAATATGAGCTTCATTAGTATGTGGATTATAAAATCCTAGTTCTTCTGTAACTCTTCCATCTCTTTTTGTAGCACTTGGAATAGCTACAATACGATAGCTAGCTTGTCCTTTTCTACCATATTTCTTTAATCTTAATTTTAACATAGCTATATTTTTTATTTATTTTTTTTTTTTATACAAATAATAAAACTCTATTCATAATTAACAATATCTAAAAATTATGTTGATGTTAAACCAACGTTATTAGCTATTTGCATAATACATTGTAAAAGAACAAAACCAAGAATTGGAGAAATATCTATACCAATTAAAGGAGGAACAATACCTCTAAATATTTTTAGATAAGGGTCTGTCAATCGGCTCAAGGAATAAAATGGTTGACCATACCAATTAACATTAGGAAACCAAGTTAAAGATACTCTAATTAGTAATAATATTAGATAAATTTGAAGAAATCCAATAAAAGAAGAAAACAATAAAGTTAGAGAATTAGTCATAAATTGATCTAATAACTTAAAATATTAAACTACAGAACCATTATTACACGTGCAATCATACCAATTTATACTTGAACAAAGGTGAAATTAAGTATGTTTTTTTATTTAATTAATTATATAAATAAAATTTGAATAAAGAAAAATCATATTTAATTCAAAAAAACATATTTTTTTCATTATGGATTAAATGTAAAACCTTTGTTGTTTTTTATAATGAAATTTAAGTTAATTGATACTTGTAATATAAAAAGACAAGAACATTTAGATGTTCTTGTCTTTTTATATTACAAGTATCAATTAGATAACCGAAAAAATTAATCGATAGGTCTTAAAGATAGTACAGGCTCATTCTCACGGTTGATTCCTTTCTCAAAACCAGCAGCAGCAGCTCTTGCTCTACCAGCGTGCCAAAGATGACCAATATAGAATGCAAAACCTAGGAAGAAATGAGAACATGTTAACCAACTGCGAGGAGAAACATAGTTAACGGAGTTAATTTCTGTTGCTACTCCACCTACAGAGTTAAGAGAACCTAGTGGAGCGTGCGTCATGTATTCAGCAGCTCTTCTCTCTTGCCAAGGTTGAATATCATTCTTGATTTTATTTAAATCAAGACCATTAGGACCTCGTAAAGGTTCGATCCAAGGAGCTCTTAAATCCCAGAAACGTTGAGTTTCTCCACCAAGAATAATCTCTCCACTTGGAGATCTCATTAGGTATTTACCTAAACCTGTAGGTCCTTGTGCAGATGCTACACTAGCACCTAAGCGTTGATCTCTAACCAAGAATGTGAAAGCTTGAGATTGCGATGCTTCAGGACCTGTAGGACCATAGAATTCACTTGGATAAACTGTGTTATTATACCATGCATACTGACTAGCAATAAAAGCCATCATACTTACAGCAACTAGACTATATGAAAGATAAGCTTCACCAGACCATACATAAGCACGTCTAGCCCAAGCAAAAGGCTTAGTTAAAATATGCCAGAATCCGCCAAGAATACACGTAAATCCAATCCAGATATGTCCTCCAACAACATCTTCCATGTTGTTAACACTACAAATCCAACCATCACCGCCCCAAGGTGATTTTAACACATATCCGAAAATTACACCTGGATTTAATGTAGGATTATCAATGATTCTTACATCACCACCACCTGGTGCCCATGTATCATATAGACCACCAACATAAAGAGCTTTGATAACTAATAATAATGCTCCGAATCCTAGTATTACTAAATGAATACCTAAAATAGTAGTAA
>Ga0209597_1000018_pt1:0-2500 | contig 97605 bp, 111 predicted proteins | sample M_140625_MF_Meta_FD_187316 | JGI IMG/M metagenome (GOLD analysis project Ga0209597, IMG submission 187316) | Freshwater microbial communities from Lake Montjoie, Canada to study carbon cycling - M_140625_MF_MetaG (SPAdes) (version 2) | ecosystem: Environmental > Aquatic > Freshwater >... | reverse complement strand
CCCGGAAGGGGAGTGAAATAGAACATGAAAGCTTAAGCTTACAAGCAGTGGGAGGACGACTAAACGTCTGACCTCGTACCTGTTGAAGAATGAGCCGGCGACTTGTAGGTAGTGGCAGGTTAAGGTAGAAAATACTGGAGCCGTAGTGAAAGCGAGCCTGAATAGGGCGAACGTCACTCCTTACAGACCCGAACCCGGATGATCTAACCATGGCCAGTGTGAAGCTTAGGTAACACTACGTGGAGGCACGAACCGACTGATGTTGAAAAATCAGCGGATGAGTTGTGGTTAGGGGTGAAATGCCAATCGAATCCGGAGCTAGCTGGTTCTCCCCGAAATGCGTTTAGGCGCAGCGGTTAGTGCTATAGCTTAGGGGTAAAGCACTGTTTCGGTGCGGGCTGCTAACGCGGTACCAAATCGATGCAAACTCTGAATACTAAGTGTGTAACTAACCAGTAAGACTGTGGGGGATAAGCTCCATTGTCAAGAGGGAAACAGCCCAGACCACCAGCTAAGGCCCCTAAATGATTGCTAAGTGATAAAGGATGTGGGAATGCTGAGACAATCAGGAGGTTCGCCTAGAAGCAGCTATCCTTTAAAGAGTGCGTAATAGCTCACTGATCAAGCGCACCTGCGCCGAAAATGAACGGGACTAAGTAATCTGCCGAAGCTGTGGGATCTTTAAGATCGGTAGGGGAGCGTTCCACAATAGGTTGAAGCATTAGCGCAAGCGGGTGTGGACAAAGTGGAAGTGAGAATGTCGGCTTGAGTAGCGAAAACATTGGTGAGAATCCAATGCCCCGAAAACCTAAGGTTTCCTCCGGAAGGCTCGTCCGCGGAGGGTGAGTCAGGACCTAAGGCGAGGCCGAAAGGCGTAGCTAATGGACAACGGGTTAATATTCCCGTACCATCTATTGCTGATATCGAGGGACGGAGAAGGCTAGACCAGCCGGATGTTGGTTACCGGTTTAAGCGTTAAAGGCGTTGACGAGTGGCGAAAACACTCTGAGCTAAGGCGTGAATACGAAATACCAAGGTATTGAAGTGGTTGATGTCATACTTCCAAGAAAAGCTCGGAATATCTTAAGTTATAGATGCCTGTACCTGAAACCGACACAGGTAGGTAGGTAGAGTATACCAAGGGGCGCGAGATAACTCTCTCTAAGGAACTCGGCAAAATTACCTCGTAACTTCGGGAGAAGAGGTACCCTCGCGAGAGGGTTGCAAAATAATGACCCTGGCGACTGTTTACCAAAAACACAGGTCTCCGCTAATTCGTAAGAAAAAGTATGGGGGCTGACGCCTGCCCAGTGCCGGAAGGTTAAAGAAGTTGGTTAGTTCTCGGACGAAGCTAGCGACTGAAGCCCCGGTGAACGGCGGCCGTAACTATAACGGTCCTAAGGTAGCGAAATTCCTTGTCGGGTAAGTTCCGACCCGCACGAAAGGCGTAACGATCAGGGTACTGTCTCGGAGAGAGACTCGGCGAAATAGACATGTCTGTGAAGATGCGGACTACCTGCACCTGGACAGAAAGACCCTATGAAGCTTTACTGTATCTTGGAATTGGGTTTGGTCTTTGCTTGCGCAGGATAGGTGGGAGGCTTTGAAGATGGTCTTGCGGGATTGTTGGAGCCACTGGTGAGATACCACTCTAGTAATGATAAAATCCTAACTCTGAACCGTTATCCGGTCAGAGAACAGTTTCAGGTGGGCAGTTTGACTGGGGCGGTCGCCTCCTAAAAGGTAACGGAGGCGTGCAAAGGTTCCCTCAGGCTGGTTGGACATCAGTCGTAGAGTGTAAAGGCATAAGGGAGCTTGACTGCAAGACCAACAAGTCGAGCAGAGACGAAAGTCGGCCTTAGTGATCCGACGGTTCCGAGTGGAAGGGCCGTCGCTCAACGGATAAAAGTTACTCTAGGGATAACAGGCTGATCTCCCCCAAGAGTTCACATCGACGGGGAGGTTTGGCACCTCGATGTCGGCTCATCGCATCCTGGGGCGGTAGTACGTCCCAAGGGTTGGGCTGTTCGCCCATGAAAGCGGTACGCGAGCTGGGTTCAGAACGTCGTGAGACAGTTCGGTCCATATCCGGTGCAGGCGTTAGAGTATTGCGAAGACTCCCCCTTAGTACGAGAGGACCGGGGGGAATGCACCGCTGGTGTACCAGTTATCGTGCCAACGGTAAACGCTGGGTAGCTAAGTGCAGTTTGGATAACTGCTGAAAGCATCTAAGTAGGAAGCCAGCTTCAAGATGAGTACTCTCACCGCTTTAAGCGGGTAAGATCACGGAAAGAACATCCGTTTGATAGGCATCAAGTGTAAGTGCAGCAATGTATTCAGCTGAGATGTACTAATAGATCGAGGGCTTATTTTAACTATGCTTTGCCTTTACAGTTTTGAAGATTTTAGGTTTTGGTGTTTATGGCGTAATGGAACCACTCCGATCCATCTCGAACTCGGTAGTTAAACGTTACAGCGGCAATAATACTTAGGGAGTTGT
>Ga0209597_1000017_pt1 | contig 97846 bp, 111 predicted proteins | sample M_140625_MF_Meta_FD_187316 | JGI IMG/M metagenome (GOLD analysis project Ga0209597, IMG submission 187316) | Freshwater microbial communities from Lake Montjoie, Canada to study carbon cycling - M_140625_MF_MetaG (SPAdes) (version 2) | ecosystem: Environmental > Aquatic > Freshwater > Lake... | reverse complement strand
AAAATAAATCATCTTTTAAAAAAGATATAAATATTATTGTTTATTATATTATAGTTTATGAATTATTATATAATACCAAAAAATAATTTTAATATAAATATTACTCTAAAAATTAGTGATGAAAATGTAAAACCCTATATTTCATACAGTTTAATTTTTTATTTAAATGACATTTATAATCAAATTTTTAAGATTCAGGATCAAGATAGTTCTGATCATGAAATTACAATTGATTATATTAATAAAGTAGTAAATCCTTTTGAATATTTATATACAAATGTTCCAGGAACTATAATTTCAGTTAGTAAAGTAAAGCCAGATTCAAATATTTTTTTTGAATTAATGGAGATATTTCAATTATTCAATGTAAATGAAATCTTAGCTTTAAAACATAAAATAAATATTGCTCATCTAACCCCTAATAATACATCTACAAATTATTTATTAAATATGTTAAGAGAAGATAATGATGATAATATTCTTTGTGAAAATTTTAATTATGAAACTATATATAATTTATTTATTAGAAGTACATTTGAAAAAAAATTAGATTTAATTATATGTGAATTTCAAGATAGTGATTATAACGATACTAACAAATATATAAATAATATGTTACTAATTTTTGCTATTATTATTAAATACCAAGCAAACCAGGGAACATGTATTATTAAGATAGATAATATATTTTATAAACCAATAGTAGATATTTTATTTATATTATCAGCACTTTATGACAAATTATACTTAATAAAACCAATAATTAGTGATATTACAAAAGGAGAAAGGTATATAATATGTAAAACGTTTAATTCTTCTGTTTTAAATCAAAATATGTTATTAAAACAAATAGAAGAAAAATCTGTTTTACATTTTTTGTCTAATAATTTTAAAGATAAATTTATCTATTCTATTATTAGTAATGATATTCCTTATTATTTTTTAAATAAAATAGAGGAATCAAATTCCGTTATAGGTCAGCAACAGTTAGAGGCTTTTGATCAAATTATAAATATTTATAAAAATAAAAATAGAGATGATAAACTTGAAACACTTAAACGAAACCATATTCAAAAATGTATTCTATGGTGTGAAAAAAATCAGTTACCTCATAATAAATTTATTGATAAAGTTAACATATTTTTGACATCAAAGAAGAAAGAAATTGAAGAAGAAGTTAAAGTAGCAGCTGTTTAGTTACCCAAAATTGTTGGACTATTTGCAGCAATTTGTTTAAGACTAGAGTAATAAAGATTATCAAAATATGTTGTGTTTGGTATTTGAGATTTGTTAGTGTATCCTGCTCCTCCTGATTGAGTAGCTCCGATATAGTTTCCAGCTGCACTATTATTAATAGAATTATAAGTATGGTATTCTTGACCATTTGTTGTTTGTCTGCAAATAAGTTTATTCTGGTGTTGTCCTTGAAAGAAGAACGGATTTCCAATAAATGTTGCTGCTTGGCATGGTGGCACCTTTTCTTTAAGAATGAAAGGCGTATTAGATGGATCAGCATATAATGTTGATTGTGCACTATTCAAATTACCTCTCTTCAATTTGAGACGATTTGCAGCAGCGGTTGAAATAGTGTCAACATTTAATTTTAAAATACGTGTGCTACTAGCAACACCACCTTGTTTAGCAAATTGTGGATTATTTGGCTTGTAATACACTTGAGCACATCCTTTAGGATTAGAAGGTCCAGCTAAAACAGAACCATTATATGGATTAGCTGCTAATTGATACATATAATCAATAACTAATTTGTATTGTTCATTTGTTAGTATCTTTTGTAAAGAAGATATAAATATTTGGATTGATATGGGAGATGAGTTGATCAAATTTGTATATTCTAATTCTGAAATAAATTTTGCTTCTAATAATGATTTTGAAAGTGAATTAATAAATCCAATTTCTACTGCAGTTTCTACTGTAAAATTAGGATTACATTGGGCTACATAATAATTTAGAATGGATAAAGGGTCTCCTGGTTGTGTATATTGAAGTATTTTGGCAGTAACAAATGGATATGCAAGAAATAATTTAAGCAATTTTTCATCAACAGGTCCTCTAACAAAATTAAATTGTCGTTGTTGAAATGTTTGACACCGGTGATATAAATACATGTAAGTAGTTTGATAATATTTTTTAGAAATATTGGTGTTAGTTGGTAATACACGATCTATTGCTTTTCTTTGTTGATTACAGCATAAAAGAGGATTAGTAACATTTTGTTCTGGTTTTTCAGTTAAATTATTAATTGGATACCAACTAGAAACAATTCCAACTCCATTACATGATTTACATTCGGCATCAATATCTAAACCTCTATTATCTGTTAATATAGATGTATCAAGTCCTTCAGCTAATGAATTTCCACCATTATCTTTTACTATAAAAGATCCTGGCATATCAATCAATTGTGAAATCATACCTGTTCCACCATTACCGCCTCCCAATGAAGATGCTAAAGATGATTTAACCGCTCTATTTACATTATATTCAATTAAACTTTTTTCTACATATTGTGCAGCATTGGGAGGAATGGCAGCTTTTCCCGCATTTGCAGTTAAAGTATTTGAATTAAGACTTTGTTCTAGGGCAGTTGAGCTTGTAGTAAGATTAGGATTGATAGTTAAAACATTAAAATTAATAGGAATAACAGTTCCTTTTCTGTAATGTTTAATTGGTCTGGGTAAACCAAATCCTGTTGGAAATACGTTACCAGGATCATTGTTAGTTAAGGGACGAATATGTGTTGCAGTTACACCAACTGGATTTCTAAAAACACCAGTACCTTTCCATGGAACATAAGGAATATTTTCTAATGTGCTGTGATTACTATATCCTCCAGCCGCTTGGCGTCTCATATTTGTTGGAAAAAAAGCAGTAGACATTATATAAAATATGAAAAGAAAATAAAAGTAATATATATTATAATAATGTTGTTAATATATGTTTTAATTATTGTATTTATATTATTGATAGGTTATCAATTATATTTAGAATTGTATCCAAAAAAAATAATTGAAGGTTTAGAAAGTGATACAACTACTACAACAGAACCTGTATATCAGCCTTATAATACGAATGATCCAAATAATGCTTTAATATTAGCACAACAAAATTCTGGAAATATTGAAGTATTACGAGGTCGTATAGATCTATTAGATGGAATTAAAGAAAAAACCGATCAAATGCAAGAGGATATGAATTCTATGCAATCTCAAATAGATGCTTTAGTGCAACAACAAGCCGATTATGCTCAAGAAATGGTAGGTAATACACCACCCGATGTAAGTGGAACTGAAGGGCAGACAACAGCAGATGCAGAGCAATTTATAGCCGCTGATGATGAAGAACAATAATTAAATTTAATTAATGTAATTTATTATATAGTAAATATATAGAATATAATGTCAACAAATGGATTACAATCGGCAGCATCAAGTTTAACATCATCAGTTTCAGGATTAGTTGGTGATATAACATCAATGGGAAATATGGGTGGGTCAGGAAAGGTAATAAATTTAGATTGTGCTATATGTGGAAATGGTTCAGGTCCACCTGCAGGCAAAGTATGTTGTGGCAATTTATTTGAAGAAGTTTTATCAAATGCAAAAGCTACAGAAGAAAAATATATTGGTCCTGATTATCCCTATTATAAATACATAAAAACTCCTTCACAATTAGGCATGTCAGGAGATGGGAGTCTAACACAATTAGGGAAAGATATTGATGGATTAATTAATTATGTAGACTTAATTGTTTCAGGAAAAGGAAATGCGTCTACTACAGGCCAGCCTTTAGGTAATAAATTTTTTTTACAGTCTGGCGGTAAATGCACTGATAAAGCAACAGGACAAGACGTAGATAGATATATTTATATTGATAATGTTCCTGCGGGGAATATTCCATTTATATCGTCGGGATTGGGAGTGAATTTTAGTGAATTTAAAGGGTTAATTCCAGGAACAATTAGTAATTTAAATGCATTCAATCCAATGACTATATTTCAAGCATTTTTGGCTGGTTCTAAACCAGATTGTCAAGAACTAACTATGGAAACTATTGATGTATATAATAACCGATCTACCGAAACTCATTTTGTTACACTAGTTGATATTGGGAATATGGATCCTTGTATTTTTCCTGATAAAAGAAATCCTATTAATGGCAATCAATGTAAAGAAACATTTACAAATATTAAAAATACTGGTTTAAATACCGAATGTTATACATGTTATAAAATTCCAGATGATCCTTTAACCAAAATTTATTTTGCATCACTTGGTATTTTAGGTATTTATATTGCATATAAAATTATGGCTAAAAATGGATTAATTCCTGATAAATAATTTTGTAATGATTTATACTAACAAAATTATTTTTATTTAACGTCTTTTATGACGAGTTTTTCTAGATTTTTTACTATTACGTCTTTTAAAGGTTGACATACGTCTTTTACCTCCAGTCATCCAATATGTTGGTTGAGCAACATTTGAATTATAGACTGGTGTTGCATAATACATTAATCCTAAACCTCTTCCTCCTTTTAATACTTTTTTCTTACGTCCTCCTGATGTAATACCAGCCATAGCATTTCGTTTTTCCATATCCATTTGAGTATCCATATCCATTTGATTATTAGCCATAGGTGGTTGATTAGCAGCCATATTCATTTGATTATCAGGCATATTCATCTGATTATTAGCCATATTCATCTGATTATTAGCCATAGGTGGTTGATTAGCATCCATGGGAGTTTGAGGAGCCATAGTAGTTGAATCTTCTGCAGGCTTGCCTGAAATGACATTTCCTATACTCTCTCGGCTTTTATTTAATTTCTCACTGGCAGCTGAATATCCTTCTTTTAATTTATTTTGCCCTTCATTTAATAATTCTTCACTCTTTTTTGTAGCACTACTAAAAAAATTTCCTACTGATGCAAAAATACCAGGTGATTCTGTTGCCCCTCCTTTTTCATTACCAAAAAGCATATTTAGAAATCCACCTTTTTGGGTTTTTTTTCTATTAATTCTTCCTTTTTTAACTGATTTAATTCTTTTTACCATTTATAATATTATATAAGAAAATTACTTATGGTTCATTGCCAACTTAAATAGTTCAAATCCGGCTAAACCTCCAGCAATTTGGGCTACAATATAAGGAATAAGATCCGAACGAGGCATCTTACCAGCATACATCATAGCAATGGAAACTGCTGGATTAAACGCACCTCCACTAATAGCTCCTCCCATTAAAACGGCAACAGCAAGAGCAGCACCAATTGCTAAATAATTTCCAGTAGCAAAGATAACAAAAACTAAGAACAAAGTTCCTAAAAACTCAACAAAATATTTGTTTAACATATATTATATATTTAGAAATATTTTTAAAGATAAATTTTGAGACCACTTTTTTTTTGGGTTGAATTAAATGTGCAATTAAATGAATATGATAAACTTGGACTACCTCTATTACAATAATTAAATATACGTGTAGTGGAAGCAGGTGTAGAACGTGTTCTGCCTAAAGCTACTGCAAATCCGGTTCTATCCTCAGTATTATTATTGCCTGTAGTATTAAAACCAGTTTTAGCAAATCCTGTAAAAACTCCCATATATATATCTACCTTTTAAAAAAAGTAGACCCAAAATAATTTTATGTTTTGCACAACTTTTTCTAAAAGCTGTATTAATAATTTTGTCTTGGTGCTGATCCCCATGCACATATTCCAGGTTGTGTTAAACTATAATTATAAATAGAACCCTTCTTTTTTGGTGCAGTACATCCACCTGATCTAGCTCTTTGTAAATGTGTTCTCCTAAAACTAGTTTCGTAATTTTTTGTACCAATTGGTGCAGATAATGGTAATCCGACCTTATAGGCTGATTTACCAATAGCTATACTTTTTAAAATGTCTGTATACATAGATCCAGGAATAGGTTCAATATAATTGAAATGACTAGATACGGCATATTGACGTTGAGAAGAATAGGAAGTCTTTGTTATAGGCGGAGATTCTTTTCCTAAAGATCTTTGTAGAGCAATTTGAGCAGGACTTATAGAAGTAGCACGTTTATACTGGGCTCGTGCAGTAATGGACATATCCGTATTTACTGGTTCTTGTCCAGGAAAAAATTGTGGAGGAGTAGGTCTTTGTCCAGTTAAAATGCCGTAACTATGGTAGGGAATGATGCATGGATATTGGCTTGAATTTAAAGGTCCACCAATTGGTGCATTAACATATCCTTGAAAAGATTGAGAACCGATTGATGTTGATATTCCATATGGAGTTGCAGTTGTCATTTATTATAATATATTATTAAAAATAAATCTAATAATATCTTAAATACTTTTGATACTTTTGATAATTTTAAGAAAAGTATTACAAAATAACTTAAAGAAACATATAATATATTTTAAAGCAACTTAAAGAGAGATATAATATATTTTAAAGCAACTTAGAGTAATACATTATAGCTTTCTTAAAGTTGTTTTATAAAAGTATTAATAATATTGTGCTTTATATGCATTATAGTGTCCCGGGTTTACATATACATTATTTGGTGGTTTTCTATAAATAACTGTAGCTGATTTAGTTGTTATAGGCATTGACGATGTATAAACGGTATTATATCTAACATTACGCATAATAAAAAACAAAAGAAGAACTAAACCAACTATTAATATTACTTTATCAGTATCCATTATATTATATTTATAGAAAAATTTTAAATAAACAAAGAAAAAAATGTAATCAATAACCATACTACAACCTGAAAAATGATCATGTGTAATGCAGTTAAATATCCAGCTTTGTATAACCAATAAGTAAATAAATTCATAAAAACATTATAAATTGGAACAAACAATACTGATGTAAAATATGTATCAAATTCTGTAGTTGCCACAAATAAACCCATTATAATACCAGTTGGAACTAAATTAAAACATGCAGCAGTAATTGGTTTACCTAATATATTTACAACATAAGGGCCTAATAAAAAAATAAATAATCCAGTAAATCCAGATATTAAATTTATTAATAGTTCAGAATGTGGAAGTCCGGAAACAGTATTTTTATTAGATTGTTTAGTATTATTTGTTTTTTTATTACTTTTTTTATTAGCTGTTTTTTTATTAGATGCTTTTTTGTTAGTTGTTTTTTTATTCTGTTGGTTGTTAGTTGAATCCATATTATAATATGTAAATATATAATTTATATTTTTTGTTTTAAATAAAATCTTCTAATTTATCATTTTTATAAATAAATAGGTAACAACCTGATTCTTTGCATTTTAAACGAATATTAATAGATACTTTTGATGGGATTTTTACCATTATTTTTGTATTAGCATCATCCAATAAATTTCGTAATTTGTTAGTACAACTATCATCTACATTATATTTATCATACAGTTTATCTAATAGACTAACAAATTTATTACGGTTTGTATTACCGGTAATAGGTTCAGAACTTCCTGAAAAATGATTTTTATATTTAACAAACCATTCATTGGCAATTGTATCAATAATTTGACGTTTTTCTTTTGCATGATCTCTTATATATAAATCAGGAACAGCTTGACTTTTGTTTAAATTTTTAAAAATTTCTACTAATTCACCTAAATTAGAATTGAATCGTATATTAACAATAATTTCTTTTTCATATAACCATAATGCATCATTATTAGATCCAAAATCTCCTGGACATAATAATTCCAATGGTTTAGAGTTTTCTTCTTTTATAATTTTTAATGCTGTTAATCGATGAATTCCATCTATAACTTCAAATATTTGTTTGATATTATTAAATGATAAAAATATCATTGAATCCATGGATTTTTTTGAGTTGTACATATAGCGTGCAATATCGGGACATCGTGCTAAATCAGGTGGCCGGTTATATTCCCAATTTTTCACATTATCATTTAATAAATCCTTAACTTTTATTTTATAAATACCATGATTATCATCAAATTCATATATAAGTTGAGATGACGGAAAATTATGTTTCATAACCAATGGTATTAAATGTAAAGGAATAAATTCAGAAGTAATATAAGGTTTCCGAGAAATAGAGTACATATTTTCTTCTACAACTTCTAATAGTTGTGCTTTTTTAGATTGTTTTTGCATAAATTCATCCATTTTTAGGTTTAAAATATATTATTTATAATATTATCTTTAATACATTTTTATTTATTTATATTTTTTTAATTTTCAAGATTTAGTATCGTCTTACAGCACGGTAAGATACTTGTGAACCATTATTTTGATCTCCACCAAAAGATAGATCATTGTAATTACGATTAACAGCTTGGTTTTTCTTAAAACGAGTATAATCTGAACCATCATAAACAAATTTTCCATTACAAGTGGAAGATGGAATGGCAGGATTCACTTGGGTAGCAGTCCAAAAAATGTCAGCCCGACAAGAATTAGATGTTGCTCCAAATCGTTGTCTCAACCCAAACATTCCTGGTCTACTTTGAGGAGTTTGACAAGAACCTCCGCATGAATAATTTTGACGTGCTAATAAATCTCCAGCATTATTTACTGCTCTAAATGGCGTAATTATTCGGGTTGGATTAGAACTACCTGTCTTTACAGTAGTGTTCCATGAATTTACAAGTGTGAAACGAGCACGTGCAAAAGAATCTGAATTATCATGATCCAAAATAGTTTGAGGCATTCGCCCTTTAATACCACCTCCCAAAAGAGGTCCTAGCGATACATTATTTTTTACATAAATTGGAGTTCCTAGACCAGGAAGAATGCCACCAAAAGCACTTCCTGTTGTGAAACCACTTCTTCCTGTTGCTGATGCTGAAAATGATCCGACTGTCGACGACATTTATATTATAAAAGAATAAAAAAATATATTTCTTAAATGTCTAAATTACCATATTCAAACTAAGACTAATAAAAATTTATTATATTGATATAATTTATAATGTTTGATTTTGCGTTTTTATTAAGTGCTATTATATTTGTAACCCTTGATTATTTTTATTTAGGTTTAATGAGAGGATATTTTGAAAATCAAGTAAAAATTGTTCAAGGTTCTCCATTAAAAATCAATTTATTGGGTGCAATTATTTGCTATATATTTTTAATAACAGGATTAAATTACTTTATTATTAAACCTAATAAATCAATACAGGATGCGTTTTTACTAGGTATAGTTATTTATGCAGTTTTTGAAACAACTAATTTAGCATTATTTCAAAAATGGTCTTGGTTAACTGTGTTTTTAGATACATTATGGGGTGGAGTTTTATTTGCACTAACAACATATTTAGTAAGTAAATTCAAAACAATGTTTTAATTTATAAAATCAATTTTACAAATATGCTTTAAAAAAATAAAAAAATTTATAAAAAAAATTATAACTTATAAATAACGCAAATATCATTATTAAATCTATTCCTAAACATCCAATAATTATTGGTAAATAATCATTTATATTAAAAAAATTAGAAATATTTGCACAGATTATTTATATATTTACACTGTAATTTTTATTATGATGCTCCTTCTATCTTACATTTAGATTTAGGTGTAATGGCTAATAAGGACCAATCTGAACCACATGCTTCACATTTATTTTTATATACCCTTCTAACTGAGCATTTTGTGATAGTTGTATTAAAACTATTACACTTACATTTAACAAATAAATTTATATAATTTCTTAAAATAGTTTCTATAGGATTTAGTGCAAATTTACCATTTAAAATTAATTTATCATTTGCTACATGACCCTCACAAAATAACTCATACAAAATATATGATGTCAAATGATTTGTTCTTTCTTTTAAATCGGGCATAGAAGCTTTAGTATTAAAACTATATATAAATGATATATAATTGTGAAATGTTGTTGTCCTGCCTTTGCCAGAGCCATGATTGCTAATTTGCGGTTTAATAATTATTGGTTTAGTTAAATCACGATTAGCATATAATTTTTCAAATAATCTACCTAAGCATATATGGTATAATTCGTCTGCAGATAGTGTAGTACCAATCTCGGTTAAAACAGTTGGATTTAGGGGTTCGTTATATTTCTTATTCTTATTCTTTTTCTTTTTCTCCTTAGAAAAGTCAATGAATAATTGATCTTCTTCTGGAATTATTTGTGGTTGTTCTGGTTGTTCTAGTTGTGGTTGTTCTGGTTGTTCTAGTTGTTGTTGTTCGGTTTCTTGTGAAGTCATTTATTAATTAGAATCTAAGTTAATTTTATATTAAAATTTAATTTCAATTTTTTTTAATTTAAAGGGATAAAAAAAATTAAATAAAAAAAATAATATAATATTTTTATATAAATGTTTAAAAAATCTATGTTAATGTGTGGTTTTTTCATAATAGTAGTTGTTTTTTTAATTTATTATTTTCCTAGTTTAAAAGAAGGATTACAGCAGTCCAGTAGTTGTAGTAGCCGTTCTAATTGTAATAAATGTATAAGTGATGGATATGATAATACTGGAAGTTTATGTTATTGGTGTAAAGATAAAGGATGTGTAAATCCAGACAATTACTATAATGCAGCTACATGTTCTAGCAGTTTACATTCCTGTGGCCTAGTAAGTTCTTTAAGAAAGAATTGATAAAAAAAAGGATAATTAAATAATTACAGCAATTAATCAAATATAGATAAAACAATTAGTTAAAATTTTTTTCAATTTGTATTCAACTCAGCTAATGCATTCTTAAATAGTAACAAAATATGGTCAAATGTATGATGGCAGCCAGTCATTCTGTTTAATTCCAAGAAAACTCTTTCACACTGTGCATCCCAATAAACACGTAGCTCTATTTTGCTCCATTTTCTCATTTGTTCATTAGGGACGCCTTCAAAAGCCTCATCGTCGTAGTCTTCAATAAGATGTGGAAATTTAGTAATTGCTTCACATGCAGCAATTTGTGCAACCATTTTACCGTGATTGATTATTTTTGAACTTTTATAATCAAGACCATACTCTCTTGCCGGTGTTCCCCATTCAATTCTCCAAATAAAATAGTCTTCGTCCCACTGATATTTGAGACCTTCAATTGAAGACAGGATCGTCTCAATGTGTTGTTTAAGACTTGTAAAAGACATGTCTGGAGCATAACATGTATTAAAATTACTCATAAAACATGAAAGAGGTTTTCTAGGCATCTGTCCATTTGTAACACGCCCAATGTCTTTAAATGATATGGGTGTTCCAAACGCACAAAGTAATTCTGTCGTTGCTAAAGATTTTTGAACAGGAATAGAAAGCATTGTAATATATATGTAAGAGAACTTTAAAGTATAATAAGGTTAATATAGATTGAATCAAATAAGTGTTACGAAAGTGTTTCAATTTTTTTGTAGTTATATGATTATAATTACAAAACAAAAAAAATTATTAAATAAATGAAAAAATTATTAAATAATTAAATTATAATAGGTTAAATGATATAATATATAAAATAATAATATTAATATTAATATTAATGATCAGTCATAATTCTCGGCACAACATTCATTGTCGTGAGTTCTTGAAACAGAAGTTTGCAAGCATATGGAATTTCTACGTATGAGAAGTCAATACGATTATCACATGTTCTACAACAATGAATATGTAATTCATCATTATATGATGCAATGAGACCACATTTATTGCATACATATACTGAATATTTATCTGAAGCATCATACATTCTTCCTCTTGTAAAACGAGCTGCACCATGTGAAACCATTGCATCTTTTTCCATTTCTCCAAATCTTAGACCACCATCTCTTGAACGACCTTCAGCAGGTTGCCTGGTTAAATTAACCATAGGACCAATAGATCTACTATGTTGTTTATCATTAACCATATGTTTCAAACGCTGATAAAATACTGGACCCATAAATATACTGCTTTCAATTTGTTCTCCAGTTAAACCATTGTATAATAATTCATTACCATGTGCTTCATAACCTAATTCAAGTAATTTTTGTGATATACTATTAATGTCTAGTTCTCCAAAACTAGTGCCGTCTCCAAATAATCCAAGTTCAACAAGTACTTTCCCTAATAATGTTTCTTTTAATTGTCCAATAGTCATACGAGAAGGAATTGCATGTGGATTGATTATAATATCAGGTCTTAGACCATCTTTTGTAAAAGGCATATCTTCTTCCGGAATAATATTTCCAACCGTACCTTTCTGACCATGTCTTGAAGAAAATTTGTCACCAATTACAGGTCGTCTTAAAGATCTCAATCTTACTTTTGCAAAACTATATCCATCACCATTTCTATCAATATAATTTTTATCAATATATGTCTCTTCTACAGTTCTATATTGTTTACTACCATCTTCATATTTAATTACTTTTGTATGATCATTTCTATTTTCTTTAATTGGTGTCACTTTAGCAATAATGACATCACGATTTTCAACCAATGTATTTTCTGGCATAACGCCTTTTGAATTAACTTTATTATAATTACCGAATTTCATTCCTTTTGTTTTGCTAGGATCAGGTTTGCATCTAATTTCCTCATCACCATTAATTTTTTGCTTGTCTTCATCTTTTTCTGTATGATAAATCGTAATTTGAAATAATCCTCTTTCAATAGAACCTTTATTAATTAATACTGAATCCTCTTGGTTATATCCTGTATGAGTCATAATAGCAACATTAATATTACAACCTGAAGGAATTTCGTTGATCTTAATCATATTCATAATTCGTGTTTCTACTAATGGTCTTGTTGGATAAGTCATAACATAAGCTGTTTTATCCATACGTTCATTGTAATTTGTAGCATAAATACCCATGGCCTGTTTTTGCTGTGCTGACTGATATGTATTTCTTGGTGATTGATTATGATCCGGATATGGAATACAAGATGCAACAACTCCGAATATAGTAGACGGATGTATTTCACAATGAGTATATCTATAAATGTGTTCTTTTTCAAGGTCCTTTTTAACAAGTTCACTTGGTTTTGTAGCAATCATACTTAAACTTTGTTCTTCTGGATCAACATATTCAATTATAGTTTCGTGATTTTTGCAATTTGTTAGTAAATCATCCCAAGACAATTCATTATTTTTTAATTCAGTCAATATTTTATTTGTAATGAGAATATTATTATTTTTAACTCTTAATAATGGTCTAGTTACTCTTCCACTATCATTGCATAATCTGATTTCTTGTAATTTATAGTCAAATATAATTGATGTATAAATATTAATAATCCCCTTAAATTTCATTTCTTTCAAAAGCAAATAAAGAGTTTGCGGATCCTCTGATATACCAATCCAAGCCCCATTTATAAATAATTTTACTTTATTGTGTAATTGAAATGGTTGAAGAGCTTCTAAACTGATAATATGTGGTTGTACATATTCATATAAAGAATTACTATTAGAATGAATTGTAATATGTGTCATATAACTCATATTTTTAACAATACCAACTGAAGCACCCTCTGGTGTTTCGGCTGGGCAAAGGAATCCCCATGATGTATTATGTAAACGACGTGGAGGAACTAATTTACCACTTTTATCAGTTGGAGTTGAAATACGTCTTAAATGACTCAAACTTGCTACATATGTAAGACGATTTAGCACTTGTGCAACACCAACTTTATTTGAATTAGTATGTTTAATTCCAAAATCACCAGTAGAAAGAGCACGTTTGAAGCCATTTTCAATTGTAGTAGATTTTATAATTTTATAAATATTGGTTAAATTAACAATATTAAGATAGTCTTCTTTAGATCTCCAGCTTCCATTATTTATTTCCTTAATAATTTGTTTTTCCATATCTTTAACTAATTTATTAAAATAGTTACGAAATAAATTGTTCAAAGATGTTCCAGTTAAATCAATACGTTTATTCAGATATGAATCTCGGTCATCAGCTTTGATCCATTCAAAATTAGCCTGCATCAATTTTAACGCCATGTATCCCAGAAAATATATTTTTTGTTTGGTTGTTTGACAATGTGGAAATAGATCATTTTGTAATACTTCCAATGTAAACTGATGTTTCTTTAATGCTCCAGTTTCTTTATCCATGTTAATTGGAGTATAACTTACATAACCAGTAATATATCGTAAACAATCTTCATATGTCATATATTTATTTGCTTCAATAATTGATGCTTGTAAATTTTCTAACATTGGTTTATATTTGTCAAATGAAATATTAAGCAAAATGTATTCACAAATTTCTTTATCAGAAATAATGCCTAATGCACGAAATACAATAAATAATGGTATGGGTTGTTTTACACGAGGTATTTGCAAACAAATAGGATAGCCAAACCCATTATTTTTAGAGCTGATCATCATATTAATTTGTTTGGGAGAAATGCATTTAAAATCAGGAACAGATTTAATTTCCGCTTTCCAGGTATATTTAGTATCATTTTTTGAAATATTAAATACATATACTCGGTTTTCAGCAGCTCTTTCTTGTCCTAAAACAGTTTTTTCAGAACCATTAATAATAAAATAGCCACCAGCATCATATTTACATTCTCCAGTATGTTGACTATCTACATAGTTATATTGCTTAAGAACACAAATACTAGATTTAAGCATAATAGGCAATTTCCCAATATGAATTTTGGGTAATGTTTTATATAAGGTTTTAGTATTTTCCAAATTTTCTCCGTCACGAATAACATATTTTATATTAATATCAATAGTCATAGCCGATGCATAAGTAAAATTTCTGAGTCGTGCTTCTTGTGGGAACATCAGTTTAATGGCTCCATTGTTTTCATGAATTTGAGGCCGATAAATATGAAAATTTTCAAATGTAATAAACATTTCTAAAGAATACTTGCCTGACTTAGGATCTAAATCATTTTCTGACTTTATATGAACTGGATTAAACATTTCAATCGTTTTAATAATTTGGTAACCGACAAAATTATTATACGATTCTAATTGATGTCTTACTAATCTTTCTAAATGATGATCTCTAAAATAAGATTCAATGATATTCCATGGAGCCTCAATATAAGGCTCTTTTTGTAAGTCAAAAGATTCGCCATTTGAAGTTTTAGTATCTGAATTCATTTTGTTACTTATGTGTGTTGGGTTCATTGTCATTGATATCATTCTTAGAGTTATTTTATATTTCAATTTATTTTTAAATTGTTTTAAAATATATATTAATAAGCATATCTCGTGTATTTGTAATACAAATACAATGTAAAATAATATAAATGTAAATAAATAATATAATTCATAATGAACAAGAAAAACGGTAAACAAAGAAATAATACCAGCAGATTTAAATCATATATTGATATAAATAATTATAATAATTTTATAATTGAACTAGATAAATTAAATCAAAAAAATAAATCAACATATATTCCTTCTACAAATATTCCTTCTACAAATATTTCATCTGATCTAGATAGTTTTGGAAAAACAAATATTCAAACTACAGTCCAAAATATAAATGATGATTATGATAAAAATTATAAGGATAAAAATTTTAGTGGTGTTAGTGCATTAGATGTGTTATTAGCAGCAGTTGAATCCACATTAGACCCAAATCAATATATTAATAATGTTTATGAATCTTTTCCAAAAAATTCTCCCAAAAAAATATATAAAAATCATATTAATATTAATGTTGAAATTCAAAATATTAATGATTTGTTAAATATTATTTCAAAATATCCAGATGATTCTAATATTGAATATAATATTAACTTAACTTCACTCCATAAAATCAAAGAACCGTTAACTCAATTAAATAACATGATAGGTATGAAAAATTTAAAAGAAAATATAGTAGACCAAATATTATTTTATATTCAAAATTTACATACTTTAAAATCCAATATACAAGGTAATGATTTTATGCATACAGTGATTTATGGACCACCAGGTACAGGTAAAACTGAAATTGCTAAAATAATTGGATCTATTTTTTCCAAAATGGGTGTTTTAACAAAAGGATCTTTTAGGAAAGTTACCAGAGCAGATTTAATTGCTGGTTATTTAGGACAAACTGCGTTAAAAACTAGAGATGTTATTAAAGATTGTTTAGGTGGGGTTTTATTTATTGATGAAGCATATGCACTTGGAAATCAAGAAAAACGGGATAGTTTTTCAAAAGAATGTATTGACACATTATGTGAAGCATTGAGTGATCACAAAGATAATTTAATGGTAATTATTGCCGGATATGAAACAGATTTAAATGATTGTTTTTTCAATTATAATCAAGGATTAAGTTCCAGATTTACATGGCGATTTAAAACAGAAGAATATACAGCTGATCATCTGTTTCAAATTTTTATAAAAAAAGTAAACGATAGTGAATGGTTTTTAAAAGAGGATTCCAATATAGATGTAAAATGGTTTGAAAAAAATAAATCACATTTTAAATTTTATGGAAGGGATATAGAAACTTTATTTGCTAAAACCAAAATTGCACATAGTAGGAGAGTTTTTTGTTTAGATATTTCAATAAAAAAACATTTAACTCTCGGTGATTTAGATAAAGGTCTAGAAATATATATCAAAAATGAAGATAATAAGAAAAAAGATGATGAAAAATTTAATAAAATTATTTCTAGTATGTATATTTAATAAAAATAGACTTTTTATTTGTCTTTTAATTGTGTTTTAATTGTGTTTTAATTACAAAATTGTTTTTTTATTATATTTCATATGTCTAGTAAAAAAACAATTCAAATTAATCCTGAGTTATTTAAAATAACCGGACAAAAAACCAGAAAAAATAGAGATAAAAGAGAGCTTCAAATAAATCCAATTATAAACCCTAACAACTTAAAAAATAAATTATTAAAAAGAATTAAAGAACATAAAAATAAAGAGTTAAAACAAGAACATGTATCATCTTCAAATACAACAACAAGTTCTACTGACAACAGTTTTTCTGATGAATTTTATAGTGCTGTAAATTACCTATCGGATCTTTCAAAAAAACAAAAACAACAAAAAATTCTCCATAATAAAACTGTAAAAAATTATTCTTCTATTACGCCATTTCCTAATGTTTCTCTTGAGTTACCACCTGAACTACAAGAATCATTTAAATCTAATAGATTTGTTCCTGAGTCTTCAGATGTTTTTAATGTAAATTATAAAACGGGTGAGGATGTACCTTATGGTTGTTTAAAAAATGGCAAGAAAAAAACATATAGAGAATGGAAAGAACTAACAAAGTCTAATGATATTCCTGATTTATTCAGACCACCAACTCCACCCAAAAAAAGCGTTGGTTTAGAAACTGTTTCTTCTTCTTCTTCTTCTCATACTGCTTTATCTAGAGATCAACGTTTGGAACAAATTAAGACTAAGCTTAAAAAATTACAAGATGAAGAAACACAATATAAAACAAAAGTAATAGATAATTTAAATAAAATAGAAAAGGACATGAAACCAAAAATTAATTCAACAAATGATATAATAGATGAATTACCCGATATTGATGAAACACAAATGATTCCATCTAAACCTGATATATCTGATTTAATTAAGAGTCGTGAAGAAAAAATAGAAAAAGAAACACCTAAACAATATTTAAAAAAAACCGTAAAACGTAAGTTTACATTGGGAAGATCGGATAAATTAAAAAAAGTGGCTGTTTTAATTAAAGATAAAAAAACTAGAAAAAATATTATAAATACTCAAAAGGAACTTAAAAAAATGAGTATTACAGATGTTCGTAAGTATTTGAGACAACATGGAATTATAAAAGTTGGCAGTACATGTCCTACAGATATTTTAAGAAAAACATTTGAGTCGGCATTAATGGCTGGAGAAGTAACTAATATAAACAAAGACATGTTATTGCATAACTTTTTAAATGAGGAAAAAATTTAATACCTTGATTACCAAATAATAAATTTATTTTCTTCGTTTACATTAAATGAACCAAGTAAGAGAATCATTACCTAGGCCCGTAAAAGATTTTTTTTATAATTTAAGTAATTACTTAGATACCGAATTATATTTTTATGGATCTATTAATCGTTCAGATTATTTACACGGTCAAAGTGATATTGATGTTGCTATTTTTACTGATAATGAAAATAGTGTTATATCTAAATTACAACATTTTTTACATGTTAAACGCGATGCATTTGATAAAGTGGTATGGAAGCTAAGAGGTAAAATGATTTATGGTTATAAAATAAAATGTGATAAATTTATGGATATAAAATGTGAAATAGCTATTTATAATAATGATTTTAAAGAAATATTATTAGAAGAATTTAAGTCATATAATCATGTGCCTTTCCATTTGGCCGTATTATTATATATTTTAAAATTTTTCCATTATACAATTCCAATATTATCTAAAAAAACATATATGAGTTACAAAGTTTATATATTTAATACATTATTATTAAATAAAAAAAATACTGTATTTTTTGTAATAAAACAAGCAAATAAAACAAGCAAATGAATGTTATACAACTTATATTTTAAATTTAAAGACATTTTGTTAGTTATCTATATAATTAAATGTCTTTAATTAAGGATTATTTTGAAAAAACTAAAAAACATATTGAAGAATATGGTGATTTAACAATAGTTTTAATGCAAGTTGGTGCTTTTTTTGAAGTGTATGGAAAAAAAGATCAAAATGATTTTGTTAATGGAAGTAATATTATGGATTTTTCCAAAATCTGCGATCTAAATGTAGTAGATAAAAAAGTTTGTTGTGGATCTAATCCGGTAGTAATGGCTGGATTCAAAGAACATTTACTAGACAAATATTTAAAAAAACTGCAAGACGCTGGCTATACAATAGCAGTTTATGAACAAGATGAACAAGCACCAAATACCACAAGAAGTTTAACTGGTGTATTTTCACCAGGAACATATTTTTCTGTAGATACAGATCAAATTACTAACAACATTTGCTGCATTTGGATTGAAACAAAAAAAGGATCTCTAAAAAATAAAGATAAGTTGTTAGTTTATGTAGGAGCATCTGTTATTGATATTTTTACTGGTTCATGTAGTATTATGGAATATACAGAACACTATATTAAAAATCCTACAACTTTTGATGAATTGGAACGATTTATTTCTATTTATAATCCTAGTGAAACAATATTAATTTCTAATTTAAATTCATCAGATGTAGATGATATAATAAGTTTTATAAATTTAAAAAGTAAGTCTATTCATTTTGTTAGTTTAACAGATACCAAAGAATCAAAAAATGGATTAAGAGCTAGAAATTGTGAAAAACAAGTGTACCAAACCCAAGTTCTAAATAAATTTTATAAAATAACAGATCTAACAGTATTTGTTTCAATATTTAACGAAAATGTATATGCATGTCAGAGTTTTTGTTATTTATTGGATTTTGTTTATCAACATAATCCAAACTTAATTTATAGAATTGCTGAACCAATCTTAGAAAGTAATAGCAAAAAATTAATATTGGCAAATCATTCTTTAAAGCAATTGAATATTATTGAGGATGATAATTATAAAGGCAAGTTTTCATCAGTTTCTAGAATGTTAAATGAATGTATTACAACCATGGGAAAAAGAAGATTTACTTATAATTTTTTGAATCCGGTAACAGACGAAGACTATTTACAAACTGAATATGATATTATTGATAAATTATTATTAAATGGAGAAGAATATATTGTTGTTAAAACCATGTTACAGCACATAAAAGATATATCTAAAATTATGAGACAAATAATGATACAAAAGGTTACTCCAAAATCATTATATCAATTGTATTCAAGTATTTGTGGATCAAAATTATTGTATAATTTCATTATTGATAATTCTGATTTACTAACATATTTACAAAATAAAATACCTAATTTTGATAATTTGTTAGTACAAATGGAATCAGTTTTAACTTATTTACAAGATGTTTTTATTATTGAAGACTGTAAAGATATAGATAACATTCAAAAAATAGAAAATAGTTTTATTAAAGATGGGGTAGATGCCGAATTAGACTCAAATATTAAAACATTAATGGATTCTCAAGATCAATTAGAGACATGTCGTGCCTATTTTAGTTCTATTATTTCCAAGTATGAAACCGGAACAAAGAAAAAGAAAAAGACCTTAGATGATGATGTAGAAGAGGATACAAAAGAATACGTAAAAATACACGAAACAGAAAAAAATAACTTTAGTTTATTAGCAACTGATAGAAGATGTAAAATTTTAGAAGAAATTGTTAAAAAAAATAATAGTGTAGTTTTAAAATATAAATCTAGTTTTACAGGAAAGGAAGCATATTTTACTTTAACACTAGATTTAGAGTATCTTAAACAATCGGCTTCAAATAAAACAATTACAAATACTCAAATAAGGGAACTTTGTAAAAATGTCGGATCAATTAAAATACATTTAATAGAAACTATACAAAAAGTCTATTTAAGTATTGTAAAAAAATTACAAGATTATCAAGATAAAATAAATAATATTTGTGAGTTTATTACTTATGTAGATTTAGTTTATGCAAAAGCATATATAGCTACAAAATATAATTATTGTAGACCACATATTGGTGAATTAGAGACGGATCAATCCTATGTAGAAGTCGTAGATCTTCGTCACTGTTTGATCGAAAAAATACAGCAATCGGAGCTTTATGTTGCTAACAGTATAAGTTTAGGTTTAAGCGATAGCAAAAGCAATAGCAAAAGCGATAATTTAAATGGTATTCTACTTTACGGCACTAATGCTGTGGGAAAAACAAGTTTTATACGTGCCCTAGGAATTGCAGTTATAATGGCTCAGGCAGGTCTATTTGTTCCAGCTACCCATTTTATTTATAAACCATATAAATATATTTTTACGCGTATACTAGGAAACGATAATCTATTTAAAGGATTATCCACGTTTGCTGTGGAAATGTCTGAGCTCCGGACTATCTTACACTTAGCAGATAAAAATAGCCTTGTTCTAGGCGACGAACTCTGTTCCGGAACCGAGAGCATAAGTGCGGTCAGTATTTTTGTAGCCGGAGTACAAGCTTTAAACAAAACAAGATGTTCCTTCATATTTGCTACACACCTTCACGAAATTATTGGCTACGAAGAAATTACTTCCCTACATAATGTAGGCATTAAACACATGAGCGTCATTTATAACGCTGAAAAAGATTGCCTAGTATATGACCGTAAATTGAAGGATGGTCCTGGAAATAATATGTATGGACTAGAAGTTTGTAAGTCGCTTTCTTTACCTCAAGATTTTCTGGAAAATGCTCATAATATTCGTATGAAATATCATCCTGAGTCAGCTAGTATTTTGGAACAAAAGGGATCCCATTTTAATGCTAAACATATTTCAGGGGGTATATGTGAAAAATGTGGAATCAATCCTGCTGTAGATGTTCATCATTTGATTTTTCAAAATGAAGCAGACAAGAAGGGGACAATTAAAAAAACTGGCTTAACATTTAATAAAAATAATGCTGCGAATCTAATGAATCTTTGTCAGATGTGCCATGATGAAATTCATAAAACTAACAAAAAATATAAAAGGGTTAAAACTACTAAGGGGCCAATTTTGGAAACTGTTTAAAATATATATTTTAATATTTTTATATTATATATATGTCTTTTTTTTCATCATCTAAAAAAAATACATCTGATCCAGTAGAAATTGGCGATGCTTCAATATTTGATTTTTTGTGCTCTACATTTTCCAGAATTGCTTATACAGAAGATCCTATGCCACTATTTTTAGTTTCGGGTATTTTTAGAATAATTCCTAAAGAAATATTTGAAGCACTTAGTAAAGTAAAAAATATAAACGAGCAGTATGATGAACAAAAAATATTTGAATTAACTACTAATCCAAAGAACTTTCCTATAAGAGAGTATAATGGAAAAAAATATATTAATTTTATTGGATATGCAGAAAGAATTAATATTTTAATTGAAGATACTGCAAAGAGTCCAGACTATAAAAATGTAACTGATCCAAAAATAAAAATAATTAGTATTGCTGATTCTAATTATGGTGATTGTTTAGTTATTGGTTCTCAATATTTACCTAACTTTGTGTTTACTAGTTTTAGAGGTACGTATAGTACAAAAACTGCCGCTTCCTATGTAAGGCCTGATTCTATAATGCCTTCAAAGATTGATGATATTACTATTGCCATTTATGGTATTGCAAAAATAACTTTAGAAATTATTCATACTGTTGTTGATGCAATAGATTATATGGTTACTACATTTTTACAACCTAATAATGGAAATCTTGTTATTCCTGTGTTTACTGGGCACTCACTAGGAGGAGCCATGGCTACATTATTTGATTTTGAATATTGCCACCGGATAGAAAATATTAATTCTGGTGCACATGATCAGCTTGCTAAAACAGCTATTTGTGTTAGTTTTGGAGCACCTAGAGTCTTAGGTAAAAGTACTAGTAGTTCTTTGTGTCAATTAGTAGTGTCGGGAAAAACTTTAGTTCATCGTTATTCTAATGATGGTGATCCAGTTACTTCATTGCCACCTCCTAACTTAGGCTTTTATCATCCTTGTTCCACTTCTGAGGATAAAAAAGCTAAAAATAGACAAAGAGTTTCTAGAGATTGTAGGGGAGCTGTCTCTGGAACAATAGCAAATCTTTCAGGTGTAAAAATCAATTATTTAAAATCAATTAATTGTTCAGATCAAGAAAAAACTGGATTTTCTAAATTAACAACTCCTAATATGTTAGATCATATGGAATATTTATATATCAGTTTTGTAAAGGCCGCTGATGTTGTACATTTATTCCTTGGTTCTGCACTAACAACTAAAACTACTGAAATTAATCGGGTTCATGATACAGATCAAGTTAATAATATATTGACTGGAGATACCGAAATGAGAATTATAGTTATGACGGGAAATAATGGGAGTGGTATTTATTCTGATGACTTTATAGATTTAAAAAAATTAGAAAGATCAGTAGGTAAGAGTAACCTGATGGAAGATAGTTTAGATAGCATAAAATTATTTTCTGATATAATTGGAACCAAGACTCCCCCTGTTACAATTAAATTTAAAAAAGATAATTTACCTGAACCTATTCCTAAAGATACCGCAGATAACTTACTAGTTGATGTATTAAATATAGATTATAAACGTGATATAACAATTGAAAAGCCTATTTTTTACTCTAAAGTTGACCTTCCAAATAATTATATTCCAGTAGCTGCTCCAGCAACTGGAGGCAATAAAACAAAAAAACATAATAAAAGAGGTAAAAAACACTCTAAGAGTAAATTTAAAAAACAAAGAAAAACAACCAAAAGAAAACCATAAGCTAATTTATATATAAAATATTATGTAATTATATATAAATATGACTTTCTTTAAAAATAATGAAACTAATACCAAAATACTATCAGAAGATTTAATTGGATTATCTACTTTTTTTGATTTTTTATGTGCTGTTTTTTCACGAATCTCATACGAAGAAGATCCTTTATCCCTTTTTATATTGTCAGCGATTTTCCGAATTATACCCAAAGAAATTCTTAAACCTCTTTCCAAAGTAAAATCACTTAAACAATTAGAAAATGATGATATTATTTTAAAAGATACTAACATAATTAATCAAGTTTTAACAAGAAATTATAATGGAAAAATATACATTGATTTTACAAATTATGCAAAAGAAATTAATATTTTAATTGAAGACACTTTAAAAAGTCCATTTTATAAAAATAAAACCGATCCTAACTTAAAAATATTCAGTATTGCCGACTCTAATTATGGAAATGTTTTGATAATCGGAATCAAATATTTACCTAATTTTGTTTTTATTTGTTATCGCGGTACCTATAGTATTAAAACCGCTGCATCTTATACAAATATTACTTCTATTGCTCCTGAACTTGTAAATGGAATGAGCGTAGTAAAAGGTATAGCTAAAATACAGTTGGAAATTTTACACACGGTTTTTCAATCGGTAGAAAATATTGGAAAAACTTTTTTAAAATCCAAACACAAAATTATTCCTGTTTTTACAGGTCATTCATTAGGAGCTGCCATGTCAACTCTGCTTACCTATGAATATTGTAATCATAAAATGAAAGGTATTCATCCAGATTCTATTTTATCTAAACAATCTGTTTTGGTAACATTCGGTTCACCACGCGTTTTAAGTGTAGAAGATAGCACAAAATTATGTAATTTTGCAGTCAAAGATAAAATAACTTTAATTCATCGTTATTCTAATAATTCAGATCCGGTTACTTCTATGCCTCCAAATAAAGGCGGATTTCAATATGCTCATCCATGCTCCTCTTTAAAAGATAAAAAAATTGGAAATAGAAAGTTTGTTGCAAGAGATTGTGAAAGTCCAACCAATGTGTTTAAACAACTTGATTATACACAACCAATTCACTGTGTAAATACAGAACCAACGGTTACTAAACAATTATTAAATCTAGGATCAAATCCTTTAAGCCATGCAAGTTATTTATATATAAGTTTTAACCATAAGTCGGATTTACTTCATACATTATTAGGTTCAACAGCTTATTTAGGAACAGAGGAAATAGGTAGAGTTGAGAAAACAGATGAAAAATATAATATAAATAAAGGAGATACTGAATTACGAATTGTTAGTATGACTGGTAACAATAAGTTAGGAATTTATTTTGTTTATTTTGTTGATCTAGTAAAATTACGAGTTACAATTAAGGAGGTTCCAGAGGATGCCAAGGTAACTCATAAAATCTTTTCAGATATATTGAAAGCACCGCATAGTAAAGTAGTCGTTAAAATTGATGAAGGTTTACCTATTTTATTTTCAAAAAATAGAATAGATTCTAAACTTCTGGATACTAACTATCCCAAATACCAAAAAGATCTGCAAAAAATTATATTAACTAAAAAACTTTTAAAAAAACATAAAAAAACCCGAAAAAATAAATAATTATGCATTAATAAAATAATATTAAAGTGATATGTATATAAATTATAATTTATATGAGAATTAGATATTTTTCTGACTTGCATTTAGAGTTTATTAAACCAAATAATTTACCATACTTTATAAAAAAAATACCACCAGGTGAAAATGAAGTATGTATTTTAGCAGGAGATATCGGGAATCCTTATTTACCAAGTTATGATATATTTATGAATTTTATGAGTAATAATTTTAAAAAAACATTTGTTATTACAGGAAACCATGAATATTATAATAAAACTAAATCTAAAAATATTGAATTTACAAATGCGTTTTTAAACAAATATTTTCAAAAATTTGATAATATTAGTTTTTTACACAATAGTTTTGAATATTATGAAAATTATTGTTTTATAGGTACAACGTTATGGTCTAAAATTACTGACCCTTTTTATGAAATTAATGATGTTTATAGTATTCCTAATTTAGATTATTCTTTGTATAACCAATTAAATAGCCTAAGTGTTGCATTTTTAAAAAATGCCTTAGCTAATAGTTCTTCTACAAAAAATATTATTATAACACATCATATGCCCTCAAATACATTAATTGATAAAAAATATAAAACTTCTAAAATGATTCCATATAATCAATGGTTTTATTGTGATTTAGATAATCTAATTGACCAAAATAAAGACAAAATAAAATGTTGGATTTATGGACATACTCATACTCCTTCCAATACTTACATTCATGAAATTCCTTTTTTATGTAATCCTATAGGTTATCCTAATGAAAATGATAATATTAATTTTAAAACAAATATTATATTAGATGAATTTATTTAATTTTAACGATGTCTCCTTCTATGACGTTTAGTTCCCGATTTAATTCCAACTGTACCAAATACCTTACGAGTTAGGCTTTGTAAATAGGGAACTGTTTGTTGCCCTGTTTTAATTACTTTAGATCCTACATTTTCCAAACCAGTTTTAAGTTTAGGAGCATATTTTCTGCTGGTAGATTTTACCATACTAACACTATTTCCTAGAGTTTTACTTACGATATTTCTAGAGGAACGACGATGAGATTTACGGTGTCTATAACGAGCCATTATAATATATAACAATATAATGTTTTGTTCAAACTTTTGCTTTTTGCTGAACTTTTTTTAAAAGTTGATATTATGAGTAACTTAGTTGATTTTTTTAAAAATAATTACCTAAATATTATTATTATAATTGTGGTAGTAATAGGTTTGTTAGTTATAATAAGTATTAAGGGTATAAATTTAAACGAACCTGTTCAACCCTCTCATTTAGTCCAGACTGTTACTGTGGAATCATTTACTCCGACTGAAAATGAGGATTTAGATCAACTAAATATGGGTATAGCACAAGGATTTTGTGCAAGTTTAGAAGGCAATACAGCTCAGTTAGAACAGTCATGTAGTGAATTAACTAAAGATAATTGTGCAGAAGTAGGTTGCTGTGTTTACATGAGAGATGGTCTAAACGGTAAGTGTGTAGCCGGATCTAAAAATGGCCATATTTATAAGACGGATAAAGATGGAAATATGATTACCGCAGATAGATATTATTATTTAGGTAAGTGTTACGGGACATGTTAATTACCTATATTGAAATTGTTAATACAATCAAAATATTCAGCTTGTGAGTTAAAATATCCAATAAAATTTCCATTATAAAATATTATTGGAAATATAATAGTATTTTTATTTTTAACATGATATTCTACATAATTTTCAATATAAGAATGAATAAAATTTATTAATGGAGTCAAATCGTTTTTAAAATATATTGAACAATCAATTTTTTTAAAATTAATATTATTATCATTTAAATATTTTTCTATTTGTTTACATGCGTAACAACCATTTTCTGTATACAATGTGAACCCAATTTGGGATGGCATAAGATATTCGGAGGCTTCTTCCATTAAAAGTATATAATAATTATGTTTTAATATATTTTATATGATATATATTTTTTATTCATAAAATAATAAAAGTCAAAAATATTTTTAAATATTTCAAAACCAAATTTATTAAAATCATCATAAAAAAAAGTATTTATAAAATTTAAAGAAAAAGAATCAATATATTCCCAAAATCCATTTTTTTCATATAACGATGAATTTAATATTATATTTTCGTGTTGAATAGTCGTAATTCCTTTTTTTAATAAAAAATTACATAAATTATAATTTAAATTATCATAATTTAATATACATAAATTAGGTAATCCATTTATGAAATGAGATTGTGTTATAAAAATGTGACAATAAGTATCTAGATCAACTAAGGTATTTTTAAATATACCATTTTTTAAATTGTCTTTATTTAAAATTAAATCTTTAATAGTAAAAATATCTTCTCTATAAGTTTTTATATATAAATAACCTGATATAAATCTCTCATATGGATTTCTTATTACGCAAAATACATCATAATTTTGTAGTTTTGTATTAATTAACCATGTATAACCAAATTCAATAATATTTATACATTTTTTTATTCTTTTATTATCATCAGATAATTCATCTAAAATATCATATATTTCAAAATTATAATTATTTAATAAAGTTTTTCTAATAAACCCTCCTGCATTTTTTGGAACATGTATAAATATTAATTTTAATTCATTATTAATTATTAATGACATTATTAGTTATATTACATTATATTAATCTTGTTTATATATATTTATTAAACCAACTAATATATATTGATTCCCACTAATAATTGGTTGATATAATGGTTTATGATTACTATTAAAAATAATCATATCTCCTTGTTCTAAAAAATATTCTAGTTCATCGTCAAATTGTAAATGTCCTCCATCAAATTTAGAGCTCAATAATATATTAACCGTTATAAGAGAAGAATCATGTAGTTGTTCATTAATTAAACTACTTCTATTAATTATAAATAATTTTTCTATATTATAACTTACATTATTCCTAATACCATATGATTTTTTTATATTTTCAATAATTATTTGAAAAGAAGTTAAAATTAAACTCATAATATTTGGTATTTTATCTATTTCTATAATATTCTCATTATTCTCATTATTCTCATTATTCTTATTAAATATTAAAATACTTTGGTTTAAAATATAATTGCAAATAAAATTTTCATAAAATTTTTTAAATAAAAATCTTTGAATAAATTTTGTTTTACTAATATCTATTAAAATTTTATCATTTTTATAATTTTTATCATTTTTATCATTTTTACTTGTAATTAAGAAATCTAAAATATCACTTTTTTGTTTTATTATTTCATATATTTTATTATTTAATTTTAAATTATGTTTATATAACATATTTTCAAAAAAATAATTATCAATATGATCATCTTCTATAATGATATTATTATCTAATTCTTCTATTTTATCTATTATTTTTATATTTTTTGAAATAGTTTGTTCACTGTTATCTACAAAAAATGGAATATTTAAAGGTTTAGTTATCCAAATATTCATTTTTAAAATTAATCTTTCATTTGTTTCATTAAGAATATTTTGAATCCCATGATAAAATTTACCTCCATCAAATGAAATATGTTTTAATAACTTGGGAAAAATAAATTTAATTGTATTATTTCCACTATGAAATTCTTTAAATTTATAGGAATCCATATCTATATTTGTTATTATATCTGGAATTTTATTATTATTCAAATAAGTTATTGTAGTAATAACTGGAGTTACAATATCCAATAAGTTTTCTCCTGGCATATAATGTTTATCATATTCAATATCAAAATTATTTGATAATTCGGTTTTAACACAAAATTCTATAAAAATATCTTCTTCATTAAGATCTAAACATTTTGCATGATATAATGCTAATTCATATAATAATTTTTCAACTAAACTAAAAAATTCCTTTTTATTATTTAATAAATATTTTTTATTTTGTTCAAATGGATTTAATAATTTATAGAATTCTATATCATCTTTTATTATTATATTCTGTGAAATTATATTCATTTAATAATTTATAAATTGTTTTTAAATTGTTAAATATTATATTACAAATATAAATTAATAAATTTAATTAAAAAAATATACAGTAACTGAAGCATTTAGGCTATTTATATTATTACTTGAAATTGGAATATTTGATGTTGCGGTGCCAGAAGAACCTGAATTCCCTGAATTTCCGGGGGCTCCTGGTGACCCTGTGTTTCCGGGAGCCCCTGTATTACCTGGCACAGGAGTCCTAGTATTATACCAAGAAGTTGAACAAATATGGGATCCAAACGCAGTTACACAATCACCAGAACGCGAACCCTCTGTATAAATATTGGCGTCATTCCCTGGTCCACCAGTCCCACCTGGTCCACCAGTACCTCCTGTACCCCCAATACCGCCTGTACCCCCATAATTACATGTAATTAAAGATGTAGAACCATCACTAAATTGAATCATATTACTATTAGATGTTATATTAAGATTTGAACTAAATATATAATTATTAGTTGTATTAGCTTTAATTCCTAATCCCCCTGGTCCTTGACCCCCTGGTCCACCTGGTCCACCTGGTCCACCTGGTCCACCTGGTCCACCTGTTGCGTTATATGTTTGGGAGTCTATATTACAGTTTAAACTACCTGCTGGTCCACAATTAACACCAATTATTAGTGATTTGGTTGCGTTGGCTCCTGCTGGTCCTGTTGCACCTGTTGGTCCTTGTGCTCCTGCTGGTCCTTGTGCTCCTGCTGGTCCATCTGATGTTATTATAGTTGCTTTTATAGAAGTTGCCCAGGATGGGATTGATATAATAGTATTACCTGATGAAGTAATAGGGTAATTTTGGTAAAATGCAACAATTGGATAATTTATATAAAGTGGGTCGCCTGTTATTTCATAATATATATTTCCAATTATACCTGGTGAATTACTATCAAGAACTACAGGAGGAAAATTTTGATAATAATCATTAATAGAAGCACCAGTTGCCCCTATATTTGAAATTATTTGACTAATATTTGTATTTTTATAAAGATATTGAGAAGACATATATAAAAAATATAAATATAAAAAATATAAATATAAAAAATATAAATATAAAAAATAAAATGAATTTTTATTATACTAATTTAAATATATATATTATATTATAATTAAATGTATAATTATATATATGAAAATGAATATTCTATACCAGATTTATTATGTAATGAGATAATTTGTAAATATGAAAAAAATAAAAATTTACATTACCAAGGACTAACACACGGAGGTGTTCAAAAACAAATAAAAGATACTAGAGACTTTTTAATACCTAAATGTAATCAAGAAAATGATGAATGGTATAAAATAGAACAATTTTTATATAAAGAATTGAAAAATAATTTTAATTCATATAAAAAATATATTAATAACACAAATAATTTTCTTCCTCAGAACAATTATAATAATTATTATGAAATTTTAAGTAAATCACAACATGTAGAAAATTTTATGATACAAAAATATATTAAACAAAATGGAAAATATTCCTACCATGATGATTTTTTTAATGATTTTAAAAATAAACGTCATAGGACGGTTACCTATTTATGGTATTTGAACGATGTTGAACAAGGTGGTGAGACTGAATTTTGGGGTAACTATAAAATAAAACCAAAAAAAGGCAAATTAATTTTTTTTCCTGCAAGTTGGTGTTTTCCACACAGAGGAAATATGCCTATATCTAATGATAAATATATAATTACTGGGTGGTTTTATGAAAGTGATGAGAGTAACTCACAAATTTAAATTAATTTTGTTATAATAATTTTGTTATAATAATTTATTTATAAATATATTAGCATCATCTGCTAATTGTTTTACTATTTCATCATTTTTATAATCATTCAAATAAATTATTTTCTTGATACCACATGCAGCAATTGATCGGAAACAATTTATACATGGATAATGGGTTATATAAATTTTTGAGTTTGCTAGACTTGTGCCTCTTTTCGCACAATCGGCGATCGCATTGATTTCACTATGAATAATAGATTGTTCGTGATCTTCTTTGACTATGGAAATATGGGGAGCTCCCGAAATATAACCATTGTACCCCATGGAAATTAAGCGATTATCCTTCACAACCACGGACCCAACATGGAGTCTTTCACATGGAGATCTTTGAGATGCAAGCAAAGCAATAGACATGAAATATTCGTCCCATTCTAACCGTTCTGTATTTGTATTTGTAATTTGTTGCAATTTTGAAAACATATAATATCTTTATAATTATGTTTTTAATTAGTTAAATATTAAAATAAAAAATTGAATATATTTCTAAATAAATATAGAAATATATCTCCATACTATAATAGACAATGATCATTCCTATTAAATGCTTTAGCTGTGGCACTGTTTTAGCCGATAAATATCGTTATTATTGTGAAGAAGTGAGGAAAAGAAAAATGACCAGAGATTTACATGTAGAAAAAGTTATTTATTTAACTCAAGAATTCAGTCAAAAAACTCCTGAGGGAGAGGTTTTAGATGAATTGGGACTTAAAAAAATGTGTTGCAGGCGTCATATGTTAACACATGTAGACGTAGAATGATTCCAACTTTTTAAAGGTAGTGCCAAATTGCAAAAGTGGATGATAAATTATATATATATGTATATATAGATGCCAAAAAGATCTAAAAAACATGTTAAAAAATCAAGAATATCTAAAAGTCAAAAAATGTATGTTATGAAAGGTTGTGCTGAAAAGTCGCGTAAAAATCGTAGTAAAAAAGTTTTTTCATCTTTAGGTAAATCTGGTTGCCCTAAATGTGGAACCGGTTGTATGTGTGGTCCTATTTGCAATTGTCCTCATAAATGTCCCGGTAATTGTTATTTAAATCGTTCTTTAAAAGGAAAAAAACATAAAGGAGGTGCTGGTTGTGGAGCATATGGATGCCCTATTGCACCTTTTTCATGGGCTCAAATGAATGCAATGCAAGGAGGTAATCAGCGGGAAGGAGGAGCAAGAAAACAAAAAGGTGGATTAAAATATCCCCCACCCAATAATGTTATGCCAACTGGACATGTTTTACCATATGGTAAAAATCCTTTAGGATCAATAGGTCAAATGGGTGGCTCATGTGGACCATCTTGTGGACTACAACCTCCTTTAATGCAAGCTGGTGGAGGGCAAAAAGGAGGAGGATACTCTTTTTTTAAACCTGCTCCACCTATGCCTGGTCCAATTGTCGGATCGGCGTGGGGGACATCTATTAATAAATGGCCTGGTATGGATGGCATAAGTGGCAATAGAAATTACCTTAAAAGTTATGATGCAACAAATAATATTATAATAAAAGATCCTCAACTACAACAACTTACAGCTGATATAGATGCCGGTTATAAAACTCTAAGTAGTATGGTTGGAGGATACAAATATAAAAATAGAGCGAAAAAAGGCGGAGGTATAATACCCCAAGATCTAGTTAATTTAGGACAAGATTTTACATTTAATTTAAAAAGTGCATATAATTCATTAAATGGATACAATGCCCCTGTTAATCCTTTACCTTACAAAGATCAATTACCACAATCTTTAAATAGCACACGCATGTTACTTTAATTTTTTTCTGTGTATATAACATAAAATGGCTTTTCCAAACAAAATGAGTCAATTGTGTACACCTTCCTATGTTTATTTTATTATTTCAGTTTTAGCAATTGCTATTTCAGCAGTTCAAAATATTGGCAATAATAAAACATACAATTTAGGAATGTTTTCATGCTATGTTCCTAATTGTATTATAATTTTTATTGTAAAAATTATTTATATTCTTTTCTGGACATGGATTTTGAATTTGATCTGCAGGGATGGATATACTGGTATTGCGTGGTTCTTAGTTTTGTTACCATTTATTTTGTTATTTGTTATTATGGGTATGGTAATGATGTATCAAAAGAAAAACAAGAAACAAAAAAAGAATTAAATAGATTAATTTTATAAAATACTTAAAAAATTACGTTAATAATAAATATAATGTTATTTTTATATCTATTATTGAATTTAAATTTAATATCTAGTAATAAAATTATTAAAAATATTAATATTCCTAGTTGCAAAAATTGTATTTATTATAAACCAAACAGGTATAATAATGATTTTACGTCAATATTAAATAAATGCGAGAATTTTGGAGAAAAAAATATTATCACGGATGAAATTACATATAATTATGCAGATTCTTGTAGAAGTGATGAAAATAAATGTGGTAAAGAAGGTAAATATTTTATAGAAGAAAAAAATATAAATTTTAAAATATTTAAATACAAATTTGTTAGTAATTTTCCAAATTATTTTTTCATATTAAGCATATTTTTTTTTTTTTTCAACTATCTTCATCAAATTAATTTCTCTAATTAAATAGATTAAAAGAGATTATATATATCCATTATATATAATCTATGAGCAAAACACAAGGTATCATTTTTTTATTTATTATATTAGTAGTTATTATTTCCATGGGCCAAATGTTTTCAACAAAAGAGTCATTTATTAATGGGACTGGTTTGGGTTACATAGGTCAAAAAGTAAAAAAACCAATGACTGCTAAACCTAGTTCAAGAAATGGAAATATTGGATATGAAGGAATGGGTTATATTGGTTTAGTTAATCGTCCACGTAATTATATGGTGCGTTCAGATGATCAACCATTATCTTATGGTTTTCCTTCATCTACCTATTAACATAAATTCATATTGCAAATTTTATACCCAATTCAATTTCATCTTCATTTTTACCTCTAATTTCATTTATATCTCTAATTTCATTTATATCTCTAATTTCATTTTTATCTCTAATTTCATTTTTATCTGTTAATAATTTTACTGAAGAACTTTGAGAGATAATATCATTAGGAAGAGGACACAATTTATCTTCTAATCGTTTAGCTAGAGCATCACTGCTTTCCATTAATTTACAATATATATTATAACATTTTTCTAAATAATCTTTAGCAGGGACGGGTCTGTGATCTTTAATCAGCGATAATGTCTTAAAAATATCAACAGAAAGGAGATAATAATCCCGCTGAGAAATCATTTCATTCTCCATTCCTTTTTGAATAGCTAAATAAAGTTCAATTGACCCTATAACCGAGCAAAGCAGAGCTAAAAGACAAGTAAGCATACTAATGATTCCTTGTTCTGCATAAGGTTGTAGACCGACGGATGCAATTGAATTAATTCCCGACAATACAATTACTGGTAGTCTGTAATATTTTAGACTCTCTTTTAGTTCAAAATAACGATATTTGTGTTCTTTTGAAAGAATTACGCAATTTACTCTTATATTCTCTAAGACATTTTCTATGTCACGTGTCCAGTCATTCTCCATTAAATTATAACAATAATATCAAATATACAAAAAAAATAATTTATTTTTCATATTTTGATCTTAACCAAAATGTATTGGACTATAATTGTGCTAGAAATCATAAACATTTTTCCTATTTTACATAAGGTTATTTCTATAAAAATAATAATATATGATTATTATATATGTCAAATATTATTAAGGTTAAAAATGGTTTAAGATATGATATGAATGGTTGGGTATATATATCAATACATGGACAACCATTTGAACGCGGATTAGCTTATGGAAAGTTGATAGCCAAAGACATGAAAAAAATGATGAATACTATACGTTTCATTATCTACAATGACTATGGAGTAGAATGGAATTTTTTTATTGATTGTTGTGCAAAATATTATAGTCCAAAAATAAAAGAAGAATTTCCTGAATTTTATGAAGAAATGTCTGGATTTGCTATGGGTGCTAATATGTCTGTAAATGAAGTTATAGCATGGAATAATTATTTTACACTAACAGAAAGTTTTTGGGCTAATTTACCCGAAGAAGAAGCAATTGCTGTTAAAGGGTCTATATCTACTGCAATAGGATCAAAAGAAGGTGGTGGTCAACAAGAAAGATGTAGTGCGTTTATTGCTAATGGTGATTGGACTTTAGATGGTAAAATTGTTGTAGCTCATAATAATTTTTCTAATTTTGTAGATGGTCAATTTGCAAAATATGTAATAGATTTAAAACCAACACATGGTAATCGTATTTTAATGATGGGGTTTGGTGGTTGGATTTGGTCAGGTACTGATTTTTTTGTAACTAGTGCAGGTATAATTGGAACCGAAACAACTATAGGAGGTTTTATTGCGTATCAAAATAATATTCCTATTTCTTGTAGAATCAGAAATGCTATGCAATATGGAAAAAATCTAGATGATTATGAAAAAATGTTATTAGATGGTAATTCTGGTGACTATGCTAATTCATGGTTATTCGGAGATACTAACAACAATGAAATAATGCGTATTGAATTAGGGTTACGGTTTCATAATACAGAACGTACTAAAAACGGTTATTTTATTGGATTTAATGCTCCATATGATCCACGTATAAGAAATTTAGAATGTGTAAATACTGGTTTTGACGATATCCGTCGTCATCAAGGTGCTAGGCGAGTTCGGCTTGCAGATTTAATGGACACATGGAAAGGCAAATTAAATATTTCTATAGCTCAAGAAATTATTGCAGATCATTATGATGTATATTTAAATAAAGAATTACCATGTTCTAGAACTTGTTGTAGTCATTATGAATTGGATGCACGTGAATACATGTCTGATCCTTCTAGACCAAAACCATTTCAACCTCGTGGAGCTCTAGATGGTAATGTATGTGATACAACAATGGCAAAAAATATGTCTTTTTCTTTGAGATGGGGAAATTCTTGCGGGACTCCATTTATTAAAGATAAATTTTGCCAAGAAAATCGTGAATGGGCGTATTTAAAGGATTATTTGGAAGATAGACCGCAGCAACCATGGACTACATTTAGTATAACTAAGAAACATATTGGAAAATCAGTGAAGCGAAAAAGCCATCGGCCTAGACACTCAAAAAAAATGATTAAATAGTAGCCTACATGCATGTAGGGTAAAATATACTGCTGTTAAATTGAAGATTATAAATTGTGACTATATGTCGTCACAATTTTATAATTATATTTTTGGTATATTTTCTCAGTCTGTTCGATATTTTTTGTAAAAGTAATTAGGTTTTGGATTTTGGACATTTTTAAAATGTCCAGAATAGAAAAGTCTAAAAAAGTCTTGAAAATCATGTTTTAAAAACTACTTGTGACGATAATGGTCTCAAATACATAAAATGTGTGAAAAAAAGTGTTACGATAAAATTTATTATTTTTATGAAAAACTATTTAGGCGTTTTTTTTGTTAGTCTAATATAGACTAATGGAGACTAACTATTTTACGCCGATTACGCCAATTAATTTTGTATGTGAATATTGTGACTTTATATGCTGTAAAAAAAGCGATATGGATCGCCATAATTCAACCCGTAAACATAAACGACTAACAACGACTAACGAAAAAACGCCGAAAACTGCCGACATTTTTTATGACTGTATATGCGGCAAAAAATATAAACATATTTCTTCTCTTTGTAAACATAAAAAAACATGCACTCAACTAAATAATCATGATGATACAGACGGCATAAAATTATTACATATGGAAAATAAAGAAATTATTGAACTTTTAAAACAACAAATGAAGGAAAATGGCGAATTATGTAAACAACTAAAATCCCAAAATGAAACTATTAATGAATTAGCTAGTAAAGTTGGTAACCATACGATCAATAATAAAACATTTAATTTAAATTTGTTTCTTAACGAAACATGTAAGGATGCGTTAAATATTACTGATTTTATTAAATCTATTAAATTACAATTATCAGATTTGGAAGCCACTGGGAGATTAGGATATGTTGGAGGCATTTCTAAAATATTATTACATAACTTAAATGGACTTGATACACATCAACGACCTATACATTGTTCTGATTTTAAACGTGAAATATTATATATTAAAGATGATAATCAATGGATCAAAGATGATGATGATAAATTGGTTTTACAAAATGCCATTAAACATATAGCCAGTAAACATATGAGACAAATTCCTGAATGGGTTAAATGTAATCCCGATTGTTATAATTCGGATTCAAAATCTAACGATAAATACTTAAAAATTGTATCTAATTCCATGTCTGGATCTTCCAAAGAGGAACAAGACAAAAATATACATTTAATTATTAAAAATTTAGCCAAAGAAGTTGTTATACAAAAATAATATTTTATTAATATATATGAGTCAAAACATTATTAGAGAACTTGATTTCATTATTGGAAGATTAGATGCTTTAAAACCCGAGATAAACAAGCATTGTGGAGAAATGGAAGACGGTTTTGTAAATCGTAAAATGGTTTCTATACCTAAACAGGTACAAAGTATTAAATATAATACTGGGAAATTTGATGTGACTCAATCGTATACCGATAATAATGAAAGTGCTAAGGGAGGCAAGGTAAAAAAAACTAGAAAACATAAAAGATCTAATAAAAAATCTAAAAGGCGATATTAAATTATAATATTATTAGTGTAAATAATATTATAAAAAAATAACATTATATTAATATAATGGATACAATTTCATGGAACTTGATTGATAAATATTTTAAAGATAATCCTTCTAATTTAGTTGCTCATCATTTAGACTCTTATAATGATTTTTTTTCAAAAGGTATTTTCCAAATCTTTCGCGAAAATAATCCCATACGTTTTATTGAACGCGAATTAACTGATACAAAAGGAAGTAAATCTTCATCTGAATTACCCAAAGAATGTCTATTATATTTGGGTGGAAAAGAGGGAACAAAAATTTATTTCGGCAAACCTATTATTTATGATGATACAGAATTTGAAAAACCTTATCCTCATTATATGTATCCAAATGATGCTAGACTAAGAAACATGAATTATGGTATAACAATTCATTATGATATTGATGTAGATTTTATTGATAATAGCAGTGGTGAAAAAATAGAAGTAACAAGAACATATGAAAAAATATATTTGGGTCGTTTTCCTATTATGGTTCAATCTAATCTTTGTATTTTAAAGGGTTTGGCTACGGAAGCTAGATTTAATATGGGAGAATGTCGTAATGATTATGGCGGCTATTTTATTATTAACGGAAAGGAAAAAGTAATTCTTAGTCAAGAAAAATTTGCCGATAATATGCTTTACGTTAGAAAATATAAATCAGATGATTTATACAGTTTTTCATGTGAAGTTCATTCTGTATCAGAAGATAGTTCCAAACCTATTCGTTATACATCAGCTAAAATTATTGCTCCTGATGCAACTTATACTAACAACCAAATTGTTATAGATGTTCCAAATGTTAAAAAACCAATACCATTATTTATCTTAATGCGTGCACTTGGTGTTATATCAGATAAATCTATTATTGAATATTGTCTGTTAGATTTAAAAGCAAATTCCAATATGATTGATCTATTTATTCCATCTGTTCATGATGCATGTACTATTTTTACACAACAAATTGCATTAGAATTTATTGCAAAATTTACCAAAAGACAAACAGTTGCTGCTGTTCAAGATATATTAATGAATTATTTTTTACCTCATGTTGGTGAGGATAATTTTTTAAATAAGGCATATTTTATCGGATTTATGGTTAACAAATTATTAAGAGTATTTATGGGAAGAGAAGCTCCTACTGACCGTGATAACTTTAAATTTAAACGTATTGAAACATCTGGATCTTTAATTTATGATTTGTTTCGCGAATATTATTTAATTCAAAATCGCAATATATTTTTAAAAATGGATAAAGAATTTTATTATCATCCTGGTAAATATAGATCTAATTTTGTTAGTTTGATAGAAGATAATCTAAAGGAATTTTTTAAAGATCGGTTAGTTGAAGATGGCTTCAAAAAGGGATTTAAAGGCAATTGGGGTGCAGATGCAAATACTAAAAGAATTGGATTAGTTCAAGATTTAAATCGGTTATCATGGTTTACTCATATATCGCATTTAAGGAAAATTAATTTGCCTTTAGATCCAACAGCTAAAGTAGTTGGTCCTCATTTGTTGCATAGTACACAATGGGGAATTATTGATCCTGTTGATACACCCGATGGTGGAAATGTTGGATTACATAAACATTTATCTATTAGTACTGCAGTTACAAATGGATTTTCATCTTATCCAATTATTAAATGGTTAAGAGCTAATACTCCACTGAAATTACTAACTGAATGTGAACCAAGTGTATTATCTAATAGCACAAAAGTATTTGTAAATGGAAATTGGGTTGGAGTGTTAGATAATCCAATTCATACTACAAATATGTTAAAATTGTTTAGACGTAATGGTGTAATTCCAGTTTATACTAGTTTGTCATTTAGTTATGAATCAAATATTATTTATATTTACACAGATAGTGGTAGATTAACGAGACCTATTTTCTATAGAGATTTAAAAATAGATGAAAATGGAAGAGCAAAATATGGCAAATTATCATATGAGCATGGCACTGTAAAAGATATTATTGAATCAAGAAAATATTCATGGACTCAGGTTATTTCCGGTTTTGAAAGAAAAAATGATGAAAATTATAATGTACGAAATAATATTTTATATAATGTAAACGATTTGTATTCGGGCTATACCTCATTAGAAAATATTTTAGAAATGTTTGAAAGAAATCGTGCAATAATAGATTATATTGATACTTCGGAAGAAGAAACATCATTAATTGCTACTTTTCCGAGTGAATTAAAAAGTAGTGCTTATTATACTCACTGTGAAATAGACCCATCATTAATATTTGGTGTCATGGGTAATTCTATTATTTATCCAGAATCTAATCAATTACCACGAGATGTTTTTTCTTGCGGTCAAAGTAGACAAGCAGTTTCTGTTTATCATTCAAATTATCAAATGCGTATGGATAAAATGGGAGTTTTATTAAATTATGGCCAAACCCCATTAATAAAATCTCGTTATCTAGAATATATTAATAAAGAAGAACAACCATACGGTGTAAATACAATTGTTGCAATAATGGCTTATACTGGTTATAATGTTGAAGATGCAATATTAATTAATGAAGCTTCTGTAAAAAGAGGTTTATTTAGGACTACTTATTACACTAGTTATGAAGCACGAGAAGAAAGTGCAAAGGTATCAGGAGATTCTATTAATACTTTTTTTTCAAATGTTGAATCCAAGCCAAATGTAAAAGGAATAAAAGAAGGATTTGATTATAGTAAACTAGATGCATTTGGTTTAGTAAAAGAGAATACAGTAATTGACGAAAAGGTTGTTTTAATTGGTGAACTAACAAATAATCCTGAAAAAAGAGGATTTTATACAGATAATTCCAAGACGACAAAAAAGGGTCAATTAGGATTTGTTGATAAGGCTTTTATGACGGAAGGAGAAGAAGGATTTAGAATAGCAAAAATTAGAATTAGAGAAGATCGTGCACCCGCTATTGGTGACAAAATGGCTTCAAGAGCTGGACAAAAAGGGACAATAGGATTAATAATTCCCGAAGAAGATATGCCATTTACGGCTGATGGAACAAGACCGGATTTAATTATAAATCCGCATGCATTACCGTCACGTATGACTATTGGTCAATTAGTAGAATCATTATTTGGAAAAGCATGTGCTATTTATGGAGGTTACGGAGATTGCACAGCATTTGCAACAAAAGGTGCAAATTATGAAACCTATGGACCAATGTTGACAAAAATGGGATATCATAATAGTGGAAATCAAATTTTATATAATGGATTCACAGGAGAACAAGTATATTCGGAAATATTTATTGGTCCTACTTATTATATGCGTTTGAAACATATGGTAAAAGACAAAATAAATTATCGTGCGACAGGTAAACGAAACTTTTTAACGCGTCAAACAAATCAAGGACGTGCAAATGATGGTGGGTTAAAAATAGGTGAAATGGAACGCGATGGAATTATGGCACATGGATTATCATATTTCTTAAATGAATCTTATATGGTAAGGGGAGATCAATATTATATGGCAGTATGTAATAAAACGGGAACAATTGCAATTTATAATCCAGACAAAAATTTATTTTTAAGTCCATTTGCAGATGGTCCATTAATATTTAATAAAACTGTGGAAGGCCAACAGGTTTTAGATGCAATTAGTAAATTTGGTAGATCTTTTAGTTTATTAAGAATTCCATTCGCACTAAAGTTATTAATCCAAGAATTACAAGTTATGAATATTCAAATGAGAATTATAACGGAAGATAATATAGATCAACTAACAAATTTATCGTTTCAATCTAGAAATATTGACAAATTATTGCATATTGATCATGGTGATGATGGTAAAGTTGAACGTGATATTAAAGAAATAATAGAAAATTATAAGAAGGAAATGGATTCTAAAATAAATTTATTGGAGGCAGAAAAAAGAAACTCATCAGGAAAAAATATTTATAATGAAACATTGGAACCACAAGTATTTGCAGATACACCAGAATTTGTGTTACCTGAATCTAATTCACCACAATATGCAAATGTTTCTCCAGCTTATGAACCTAATTCTGATGAAAATCAAAACATGTCTCCTTCGGATTATAGACCGGATAATATTTCAGATTCTAATAATGAATCTATAGATCAAAACATGTTACCATTACCACCGTCATTTGATGACAATCAAAGAATTGGATTTTTATATTATCAATTACCACCAAATGTTCAACAAGAAGCCTTGCAAATATTAGCGAAATCAAATAATGAAGAAATGTATAAATTTATTGAAATGAAACACGGAGAATTAGAAGGCGGATCGGTCAATATTTTTCCTGACCAAAATATGAATGCATCCTTTAATATGTTGGGTGGAGAAGCACAGTCAAAATTATTAATGATGGAACCAGCACAAAGACAAATAGTCATGCAACAAATTATGAAAGAAAGTGGAAGACAACAATTAGGTGGATCAAATTCTCCAATTCAAAATCAAAATCAAAGAACTGGTGGGGTTTTAAATGAGTATTTTAGTAAGCTACCCGTGCGACAACAAATGGATGCTTTAAAAGGTGGTTATGGATCAGTATCAAAAGAATTTAGCCAATTAGCAGGAAAGGTATCAAATCCATTAATAACAATAACAAAACCAGTTTCTATACAAGAACAATTGGCAGGAAAATTACCTCTATTATCAATAGAGCAAAAAGGTGGTGAAACTAGTAGTTCTACAAGTAGTTCTTCAAATAGTTCTTCAACAAGTAACTCTTCAAGTAGCTCAGAATCAAATAATAATTCAAATGAAGGCGGTACAACAAGAACAATAAAATTTTCATAATTAATATAATTAATTTAAAATTGAAACAAAATAAAATCAATATGTTTATATTATAATATAATATGGCCAGTCAAAACACAAGTAGTTTAATTTCTCAGATATATCAATCAAGACTAGTTCTTTTAGGATTGATGAAAAAACAAGGATATAATATTTCCGAGTATGAAGGATTTAGTGTTAATGAAGTAAATACTATGAAAACAAATAATCAATTAGATATGATGATAGAAAAAGAAAAGGGAGAGGGAGATGCAGAAGGTGTTTTAATTCCTAAAATATATATTCGTTATTATTTAGCAAAAGCATTAAGGCCGAATAATTTACAAGAAATGATAGATGATTTGTTCAATGTAGAAGAAATTTTAACAAAGAATGATACATTATTAATTGTTGTAAAAGACGAAGTTAATGAAACATTATTGAATGCTGTAAAACATATTTGGGAAACAGATAAAATATTTATAATTTTGCAACCATTAAAACGAATTCAATTTAATATTTTGGATCATGTTTTGGTACCGGTACATCGGGTATTATCAACGGAGGAAAAAATTAAAATAAAAAAAAGATATAACATTATTAATGATGTTCAATTTCCTGATATTTCAAGATTTGATCCAGTGGCACAAGCAATTGGAATAAGACCTGGTGAAGTGTGTGAAATCATTCGTCCAAGTAAAACGGCAATTTCATCATTTTACTATAGAATTTGTAGCTAAAAAATTTAAATATAAAGTATAGGTTATAAAGTATAAGGTATAAGGCATAAGGTATAAAATAAATAAAATATATTTTAATAAAAAAGTATATTATATATGTCAACAAATTTAATGGGTCCTGCAAAGCAAAATGAAGAAAAAATTAATGTTATAAATACACAATTTTTTTCTGCTTTAGATGATTTTAAAAAATACTATGTTTATTTTAATAAAAATCCAGAAGTTAATGAGTTTCAAAATTATTATACTAATAGTAAGTCCCAAATACAAACAATGACAAGGGATATATTTATTATAACAAATAGTATAGATAAGAGCATAGAAAATTTAGATAGTCAAATGCAATTAGTATCACTAAAATTAGAAGATGAAAAAAAATTAAATGTAGAATTAATAAAACTATTTAAAGATTTAAAAAATACAAAAAATGGTTCAGAACTATTAATTAGTGATTCAAAAAATGAATATAATGAACAATATTATTATAATTGGGAAATGATATTAGGTATATTTATAGCTGGTGTTACATTAACAATGTTATTTAAATCAAAACCTCTAGTAAATAAATAATAAATTAGTGATAATACGTATATAATATATTTATTTTATATTATATAAGATCAAATAATGTTTGCTTTAAGATCACCATTTATAGGTTCTCCTGATTTGATAAAATATATAAGAGATAGTACTAACGAGTCAATCAAAAGAAAAATAAATTTAAAAAAAGAAGATTTAAAAAAGGAAGATTCAAATATTAATATAAAAATAAATACTGATTTACATGATTTACCTGATTTAACTGTTAGTAGAACATATTTTTTGTGTACTTTTTTTAGCATTATTTCGTTTTTAGCAGGTTATAAATATAAATCTTTGCAAAAATAAAAATACAAATATTGTTTTATAAAAGAAAAACTTATATAATATAACTTTTCTCTATAATATATATTATGGATTACAAAGAAATACAAAATGAAAAAATACAGAAAGCTTTAATAAATGTTGAAGCTTTACAAAAAGAATACGATAATACTCTTCAGCAGTATCAAGAAGCAGTTAAGAATTATATAAATACATTAGAAAACACTAGTTCAAACTCATATGCAGCTTTATCTGGTAGAGCATGGTGGGGAACAAATGGAGTAAATGAAGGTCAAGCAGAAACGCAAGTAGATTGTGAAAACATGTGTATAAATTCCGCGAATTGTTCAGGGGCAACATTTAATCCAAGCAAACATTATTGTTGGGCTAGAGCGGGAGATGGAATTTTAACAGTAGGTCTGGATACAGATATAGCATTAATTCCACAAAAAAAGGCGGATTTAATTGTAATGAAAGAGTTAAATGATAGGTTAATAAATATAAATCAACAAATATCATCGGAAATAATTGTTATTACACCTCAAGTGCAAGAACAAAATAATATGAAAAATGTAAAACAAGAGCAATTAGACGAATCATATAATAATTTATTAGAGCAAAAAATAGAAATGGAAAAACAATTACAAGAATATTATTCTGTTGAAGAGGAAAATCAAGACCAAGGGTTAAAAACTGATCAATCCAATTTATATTATCGTTTTTGGGTATTATTTACAATTTTAGTTATTATTGTAACCTTAAGAAAGATGTTAGGACAATCAACTACCATGTCAGCAATAATTTGGCTATTTGTTATTTATGTTTTAATAATATTTTCATTTACATTAACATATCCAGCTGGATTTGCAATATGGAGTTTAGTCTTATTATCTATATTTTTAATGAAAATGGGATATATGCCAAGTCCTTAAATACTTTTATATAAATTATATAATAAATAGAATATCTAAAAAATTTTCTATTTATTTATATTAAAGATGAATAATGAATTATTAAAAATATCTTTAGATCAAGGAAAACAATTTAAAACATATCAAAATAAAATTAAAAAGAGTGTTTTTAAATCAAAAAGACAAATGTTTAAAAGAAAGAATTTAAAAGAAGGATTTGTAACTGCTGAACAAGAAATGTTAGTTAGACCTACTGATGAGGGTTATAAACAAATATTTAAAAATGAAGCACAAACAGCTAATAATACCAACAATATGAACCAAGCTGAATTAACAGAATTAAATAATTTACAATCACAATATAATAATTTAATACAACAATATAATACTATACAACAATCAATTGGAGATTCAAGTTTAGCAACAATAAATAGGACCAGTTCAACAAATCAATATTTAAATAAGAATGTAAGATTTAATAATGGGACAATATGTTATGTAACAAGTCAAGGAACTGCCAAACCTTATGCTAATTTAGATATTTTTAATAATACTGCTGGTAAAAATGGTTGTCCTTCAACCAGTGAAGTAGTAAATATTGATTTACCTTTTTTATCTTCGTATTACCCAGGATCTGTCATTCCTACTACACCAACATTAGTAGTAGGAACAAACATGGTTCAGGGACAGAGTTGTGGATCAGAGGGCAAAAATGTCTATGTTTCTAAATTAGTAAGTAATCCTTCATCATCGTATGTTGGTTGTTTCAATGATTTTCCAATGAATGGTAGTGGATTTAATGAATCGGAAAGGGCAACAATTTGGAATTCAAATACTATAGGATATACAACGTTTGATAGGTGTGAAGCATATGCTTTAGAAAATGGTTTTCAATATTTTGGTCTACAAGATTATCGTTCAGATGGAACATCCGCTTGTTTAATTTCTAATGATATTAATAGAGCGGAAATGTATGGTGATGGATCTATACAAATAGCGTCACAGACTCCGCTTTGGTACACTAATACTTTACAGCAAGGCAATAGAATGGTTCTATCAGCAGATTCGGGTATAAATATAGTTAATAATGGTGTATCAGTTTATATAGGTAATTTTACTGGTATAAAATTTTATTCAGATTGTGGTTTTTCTGGCCAAGAATCAAATATACCTTTAGGACAACATGATTTAACTCAAATAGGGTTTCCTAATGATGGTCTAAGTTCTGTAATTGTTCCAAATAATTTTGGAGTGGTGATATTTAAAGATGGACTTGGTTCAGAGCCTAGTTTAACTTTGGGACCTGGACAATATGCTTGTCTTGTAGATAATGGTTGGAATGATTTAGCGTCAAATTATACTGCTTATTATACAGGAAATTCTTATTTATTATTACAAGATGATGGTAACTTGATACTTTCTACAGGAACTCCAGAAACAGAATATAATCCAATTTGGGCAACAGGAACAGCAGGAAGACAAACTGGAGCAAATCCGTTATGGGCTGCTACAAAAGGAAAAAATGGAAGAAATTATCTTCTGTATGGCGAAGGTTTAGAGCCAGGAGAGTGGATAGGATCAACGGATGGTTCAACAAGACTAATAATGCAAACGGATGGTAATTTAGTTTTATATACATCAACTACAAGACCAGGCTGTTTAAATATTGCAAATAATAAAATATCAGGAACAGGTGGAGTGAATGCTCTCTATAAATTGGATAATAATGGTAATAAATCATCTTTAGAAAAAGCTGGATATATTTCTAATGATTCTGTATTAAAAGAATATCCATCAAATATGATGGGTTTATCAAATACTTATGATGTTATAAAAGGATCCGATTCTTGGTATAATGATATTTCATCAAAGGGTGGGGTTTCAGAACAAGATTGTCAAAATCTATGTAATTCAACTTCAAATTGTTATGGTTATGCATATAATTCATCTACTCAAACATGTTGGATAAAAGATAAAAATATGTATCCAAATGCTCCACTTCAGGATAGTCGTGACTTTAATTTAGGTATAAGAAAATTAAGTGTATTAAATCCTCCAGCATGTTCAAATGCAGTTTCAGACGTGGATACACTTCAATATGATAATTATGTAAAGGGTGATCAAATGACACCGGATACACAATGTAATACTTCTTTAGTTTCTCAACAAGATCAAATGAATTATGATAATATAAAAAGTCAATTGGTTATTTTAGGACAAGATATAGCATCAAAAATGGAAAATTTATATAATCAAGATAAAAATATCTATAAAAAGTTGAATATGAATGAAACACAATTTAAGAAAGATATAGAAAACTATAAAACTATAAATATGAAAATAAGTAAAGAATTAGAATTAGATTCTGATACTAATAATATGGAAGGGATGATAAATATGAATGACATAAATGGAATGTTATCGAATACGGACTTAGTAGTTTTACAAGAAAACTATAACTATATTTTTTGGAGTGTTTTAGCAATAGGTATAGTAACAATAACAATAAATATAATGAAAAAATAAGAATTTGCATTTATAAATCAATAAATAAATGCAAATACAAATTTATAAAATGGAATAAATAATCTATCTATATTCTATATTATGTCAGATAATTTACAGGAAAGAAATCAGCAAGTATTAGATAATATATCTCAATTACAAACTCAAGAAAAGGATTTATATACTAGTTTAGATGATCCGAATTTATCATCTGAAGAAAAGCAACAAATAATAAATAAAATAAATGAAATATCGCAAATACGATTGAATTTGTATGCAGGTATTCAAGATATGTATTCTTATTATCAGCAAAACGTATCATCTTCAAGAAGCACGTTAGGCCAAGAAATGACAGCAATAGATATAATTGAAAATGAATTAAATGAATCAAAGAAAAAATTAAATTTAATTCAAGATCAAAAATATAATAAGTTACGTTTAGTTGAAATTAATACATATTATGGAAAAAGGTATAATGCTCATACAAATTTGATGAAGACAATAGTATATACATGTATACCATTAATGATATTGGCGATTTTAGCAAATAAAGGTATTTTACCTCCGAAGTTATATAGGGTAATAGCGGCAATAATATTAATAATAGCAGTAATAATATTTGGACGTCAATTAATTGATTTATCAAATAGAGACAATATGAATTTTGATGAATATAATTGGTATTTTAATTCTGCTGAAGCTCCTACAGCAGATAGTACTCAAGCAAAAAATCCTTGGGCATTACCAACCGCGACATGTATTGGATCTGCATGTTGTTATGATGGAAGCACGTACGACGATACTCAAAATATTTGTATTCCAAATGAAATTTATGCCCAGCAATATCCATCAACTGATTCTACAACTACAACAACGACAAATTCAGCAACAGAGTCATTTATAAGTGGCCAGATATTGGGAAAATATGGTGGAACTCCCGTAAGAGCAACATCATTAAATAATGAGATAATGCCAACATATGCTTCATTATTAAACTTTTAATAAATAGATAATTATTATAAATTATAAAAATCTATAGATTATACAAGATGAATAATTTATTGTCGAGTATACAACAAAGTTTTCAACCAAATACATCTCAAACTAATATATTACAACAGCAACAAATAAATCAACAAAAAATAAATTCTTTATTACAGCAGTCAGCAGAAACATTAATGTGTGGACCAACATGTCAAAAAGAGAAAATAAAAGAAGAATTAAAACAAAAATATTTAGATGCTGAAACAAATTTGCAAACTGCTCCAACAAAATTTGAACAAACTAAAAAAAATTTTTATACATTTTCTGAAGGTGCTCCTTATTACTCTAATATGCAAGAGCAGGAGTTAACACAAAAAGCTGAACAAATAGGTATTGTTTTAACTGAAACTTTTAATCAAGAGGTTTCAAGTGCCAAAACTATGAATGCATATTACAATACTGCATTAATAAATTCTAATTATACAGCACAATTATATGATGAATTAAAAAAACAAAATGTTGAAATAGACAAAGATCTAAGAAACAGACAAGGAGATATACTAACAAATGATAGAAAAACATATTATGAAACAGATGCATTAGATAGTTTAAAATTATGGTATAAGTTTTGGTGGTATATATATTACATATTGATTTTAGTTATTTTATTATCAATGTTGTTAGTTCAGAGTATGTATTCATCAATGATAAAAAGTGTTTTATTTGTTTTATTAGCTTTTTATCCATATTACATAAAATATTTAATGAGTAAGATTATTGGACTATTTACAAATGTTTATAGTAGTTTACCAACAACTGTATATACAAATTTGTAAGTTTTACACTTTTTCTCATTAAACGCCCAATAAAATTATATTAATATATTATTATATATATTATGATAAAAGTTATAAACAGTAGAGAGGGTGGTAGTTTATTTCATTACGCTCATTTTATATGTGACTGTTTATTTACTGAAATAATTTGTGATATTTTTAATTATGATGAAGTTATTCGGGAAAAAAACATTGATCAAACAATTGGAAATTTTTGCAAAATTTATACAGATGTTATGAGAATTAAAAATACAGAATTGTTAAGCAATGATTTTAATAATCTAAACGTAGATACAATTCTTTATAAAAAAAAAGAAAAATATTGTGATAAAATATATTTTGATAAATTTAGAAAATTTATATTTGAAAGATACAACATAAACAATTTAGAATATGATAAAGATTATCCAGAAATAATTTTAATTAAAAGAAATGACCGTATTAATTTAATTGATGATGAATATCTATCAAAAATAAATACTAATGTTACAACTGGAAAAGAACGAAGAGAAATAAATAATATTAACGATATTGAAAATTTCTTAAATAAAAAATATGAAAATAAATTTAAAAGTTTATATTTTGAGAATTTACATTTTGAAGAACAAATTAAATATTTTAATAATGCTAAATTAATAATTTGTGCTCATGGTGCAGTAATGTCAAATATGTTTTTTTGCAAAGAAGGGACCAAAATTATTGAGGTAACTTGTGGGTGTGATTGGACTTTTTTTAATGAAATTTCAGAAATATTAAAATTAAATCATATTAAATGTCATGAAAATAATGTTGATAATATAATAAAATACATAGAATAAATATAATTTTATTGGGGATTTGAAATGAGAAAAGGTGTAAATAACATTTATTCTGAACGGCGAAATAATTTATATAAATCTTTTGAAGTATTATAAATATTACGTTTATTGTGCTTTTTTATTTTTTGTAATATATCAAAAAAATCTCTTTCTAATTGTTCAATCTCATCCGTTTCATTTACTTCTCCACAACATCTGTTGCTTAAATTGTCTAAATCATCTGCAAGTTGTTTGTTCAACAAATTAGTTTGATATGAATTACCATTTATACCACACAAATTATCGTTATCTCGACAATTTATTGCTAATTTGTTTACCAGTGTTATTTTATTATTATAATATGAAAAATCCTTAAATCGTTTACACGTTGCTAAATGAGGATCAATATCATTTGGAATAAAAAATTTACAATTAAAACAATATGGATTATACGCAAAATTAATACTTATAAGAGAAGCTAGTAGAAATAAAATATAGACTGGCATTAGATTAGTATATTTGGTAAATAAACTTTAAACCTTTACTACAGCTAAATTATATTGTATGAATTTTTAATTTAAAGACGTTTTCAAAAAGGCCATCATCATTTGTGATTCAAAGTTTTTTACATTTAGTGGCTGTCTTCTTCTCTTAGTAAACTTACCAATTACAAATATAAGAAATATTAAACCAATAAAGCTCAAGATTCCAACTTGATCAGATAATTTACTCATTATTTTTACAATAATATAACTAACTACAAAAGACAAAACAACATAAATATAAATCATGATTAAATCTTGTGACATTTGTGACATTTCTTTATGAGAGGAATAATACAATGAATAGATTGAATAATTATATAAAAAAGATTTCAATTTTTTATATAATTAAAAATATAAATTACTTATTTATTTATCTCATCTAATTCATTGCATAGTTCATCATCTTCTTTAAATACGATTCCATGAATTTTGCCAGTTCCAGGAACTTTAATTTTGAATTGCTTTTGAATAATCTCAATTATTTCAGCTAATTTTGGAGGTTTCCTGTTACCATAGTGAATTTCAAACCACTTTTTGAATTCTGCATTAAGACTTACTTTTGAATCAATTGTTCCCTTCTCACTTACAATAATTTTATCTGAAATAAATCCAGTAATACAATCCTGACTTTGTCTATATTTATTAGAAGCAGCAACAACTTCTCCACAATCTTTTACTTCACCTTCAGTTTCACATGCTCGCTTGATCAACATACTAATAAATACAGTTACCCAATTAGGTAATTTTTCCTTTAAACTTTTATCTTTTGTAAATACATATTTCGTATCATCGGTATGTGTTTCACCTTCTGAAATAAATTTTGATAAAAAGTCAACTAATTTCATTCTTCGCCATGTTCCATCATCATTACTTTTAATTTCAAATAAAGCGTTTGTACATACAACCAAGCTAAATTGTGGAATAAATATTTCTGAATCTGAATACAATGCTCTTGCTTGAATAGGATCACCACCGGTTAATTCTTTCATTATACCTTCATTAATAACTGCATCTTTAGATGGCTCTTGCATTACAGCATATCTTACACCTTTTAATTGAATTACTTCTGAAGAAGTTCCACCAATAGAGCCTCTTTTATCTGTTACTAATGTAATTGGAACTGTTCCTTTATATTCACCTAAACACAGACTCATTAACTCGGTTAATATAGATTTACCATTCGAACCAGATCCACGATAAATATTGAAAGCATGTTCTTTTTTAATACCAATTAGACATGATGCTAAATGATCCCACATATATCTACATAAATTTTGTTGAGGAAATAATTGCTCCATAAATGTCATAATTTCACTTGCCGTTTCTTTTTGTTCATCAGGATCAAATTTAATATAAGGAATACCGGTTGTTTTTGTTACATAATCTTGAGGATATCCTTGTCTAAATTCCTTTGCTTTAAAATCAAATACACCATTTGTAAAACATAATAAATATGGATTTGAATCCATATTTTTAATAAAATCTTTATCAAAGAATATTTCCATTGCTTCTCGCATAATATTATTTTTATCATTTGTTTTCTTTAATCTTATGCAAATTTCTGCAATTTTTTTCACCTTTCTTTGAATTTTTTCATGTTCTTCACTAGTTGGTTCATATAAATGTGCATCTGCTAGACATTGATGTTGCTTATCAGAATAAAGTTGAAACAAATCTCTAGAAATAGCTAAACGCAGACGTTGTCCTTCATCTTTTTCCCATCTATGTCTATTAAATACATACCATTTTTTATTAGTAATACTACCACACACATATTTATCTTTAAACATATGAAACAATACCATAGCATAATCCCAATCACCTGCTTCAAAAATAGTTTCCTCGATATAATGATCAATTGTCCCTCTTTTTACTTTTTCATAATCATCAAATGCATCTTGTTTTGCCCAATACATAATGGAACGTTTAGTTATTCCATTTGGACGTTTATTAAAATGTTGTTTCCAGTCTTGATAAGATTTTGGAATAGTTCCATAATCAAAATCTTCTGCTTTTGATCTAAGCATAATCCAAGACAAGAATAATCGTTCATCTGTATGTTTTAGTGCAAATGCAACTTGTCTATTTAATAAATGAGAACCAGGTTGATAATATTTTTCTGGAAGAATTTGCGTATATTCGTGAATTTCTCTTATATTTTGTTCATTAATTTTTAAATTAATCATAATGTTATCAACTGCTTTTTTTAAAATTTCTGCGTTAACAATATCTGATAATTGAATATCACTATCATCTGTTTCTTCTAGAACAACATTTATTCTTCCTTTTGATTTTTTTGTCTTATTAATATTACGTGATTCCAATAATTTCTTATCATATTCCTCTTTAATTTTTGGATTTATTTCCAATTTTATATGTTGATTATATTGTGCTGATAATAATGCAAAATCTTTTTCATAATCAAATGTTTTTATTGATTTAGGTTCAGTCATCCATTCTCCATCAGTATTGTCTAAATTTGCTACCAAATAATATGTTAAAGCATAAGCTTCATTTCCTGGTTTTTGTGATCCATACATCTGCCAATTTACACAGCCTTTACTTATCCCCAAATCAAAAACCGAATCCCAATCATTTTTTAATGGCAATTCCCAAATATCTCCAATTTCTTTCATTATTTTGTCACGTAACATGAGCTGCATAGTACGATCCATTTGAACTCCAATTATTATATGAATTCCATCTTTTGTTTCCTGTTTTTCTACAGACCTATTGACGTTTGGTTTTTCCATAATGAAGATTGGAATTTGAACATTTTCTGTAAAAACACATAATTCCTTAAGTTTCTCTAAATATAATTCTACAACATCACGGATATGTTCAGCTGTATGCTGACGTTCTGTCAAGCTAAAATCATAACGAAAATCCATATCTACGACAATAGGACCTGTTTCATCCAATTGTTTTTCAGTTAAATATTCCTTTCTCTTTTTAACAAAAACATTATCATAATACAATTTACGAAAGATCGGTAATTCTTCTTGTTGAATATAATAACAACCGCCATAAATATTTAATTCAGGTGATGCTATGCGGGTATGAGTGGGAGGTGGGTTTTCACTATTTTTTGTTGGAAACCTACTATTATAGTTATGCTTTGTAAGGAAATCGGATAAATCATTATATTGTGATGATGATATCATTGCATTCATTGTTGATAATATATAGTAATATTTTTCTATTTCATTTTTTTTTAAATTTTAATAATCATTTAAATAATTAAAATTTAACGTATTAAAATATATCTTAAATCTATATAAAATCATCTTTATATTTTATAAATAATGAGCCAATCCTCAACTAAGGTTATTACAAAAGAAACTGCTCAACGATTATTAAAAGATGTTAAACAAATTATTAGACATCCTTTAACTGATAATGGTATTTATTATTCTCATGATGAAAGTGATATGATGAAAGGTTATGTTCTTATTGTGGGACCTTCTGACACGCCTTATTTTGGTGGTTTTTATTTCTTTAAATTTGATTTTCCGTTTGATTATCCATTTTCACCACCAAAAGTTACCTATATGACTAATGATGGGTTTACACGTTATAATCCAAATTTGTATAAGTGTGGTAAGGTTTGTGTTTCTATTTTAAATACGTGGTCAGGTGATAAATGGTCTTCTTGTCAAACAATTAATAGTATTCTATTAACTCTTTGTTCATTGTTAAATGATTCGCCTTTAGAAAATGAACCAGGACATTCAAAAAATAGTAAAGATTATAATTCTTATCAAAAAAGCATAGAATTTAGTAATATTAATTTTGCTATTTGTGATATTATTAATAGAAATAAAAATAAAATACCAGCTCCTTTTGAAATTTTTTATCCATTTCTAAAAGAAAATTTTGTTAAAAATTATGATAAATTATTAGAAATAGTAGAAGCAAAAAAGGATGAAAAAAGTGTTGAAATTGTAGAAATTTACTCTATGAAAACTAGTATTAATTATCTTGATTTAAAATATAAATTAATTGAAACTAAATTAATTTTAGATACAGAAATTCTATAAATGCTATAAATTCCATAATTGATATTCTCAATAATTGATAATAAATAAAATTGATATTCTCAATAATTGATAATAAATAAAATTGAAATATAAATATAAATAAATATTGTAATTATATTATATAAGATGCACTTTTGTTCTGAATGCCAAAATATGTATTACATTAGTATTGATCCTAATGATTCAAATAAATTAGTTTATTACTGTAGAAATTGTGGAAACAAGGATTCTACTTTAACTATTGAAAGTGTAACTGTTTCAAAGGTACAATTAAAAAAATCGGAACAAGAATTTAGTCATATTATTAACAAATATACAAAATTGGATCCTACTTTGCCGCGTATAAATAATATTTTGTGTCCCAATCCGGAATGTGCGACTAATCATATAGATGATCCAGAGCCTAGAGAAATTATATATATTCGTTATGATGATCAAAATCTGAAATATGTTTATTTATGCTCTACATGCGATACTGTTTGGAAAACAGAAGATAAAAAATAAAAGTATATTTATTTAAAAATTATATTATTAAATATATTGATATTATAAATGGATCAATTAATAATGTCAATTCCTCAGGGTGCAATTTATTTAGGTCAACACCAAGATTATTATTCTTTTAGATTAAATAATTATGAAGTGATTTGTGAATATAAAATTCAAGATTCATCAACTATATCATTAAATAAATTTATAAATTATACTACAAAACGTGGATATGGTAGATCATTTTTTTGTTTTACTTTAAATTGGATAGCAGATAACATAGAAGGAATTAAATATGTAGAGGTTGATCCATTACCATTATATGTGTATGGTCAAAAAATGGACGAAGCTAAATTGAAAGATTATTATATAAATGAATTAGGATTTGAAAAAACAGAAAACCCTTTTATATTAGACTCTGATATAGATCATTTAATATCAAGATGTCAACAACGCGGTGGTAAAAAACGAAGTGTTAAAAGTAAAAGTAAAAAACGAAGTGTTAAAAGTAAAAGTAAAAAGAACAAAAGAAAATAATAATTATTTATTAATATTTAATTTTTTAAATAAAATAAAATAAAATAAAATTGAAATTATAAATTTAAAACAATCTCTATGTATAATATAAGATGAGCGGTTACTTTGATAATCAATATGGCGGTGACGATGATGAAGCAATTATTGGTGCTGATGATTCAGATACCGGTTCTGATAATAGTTCTATAGTAGGTGGTGACGTTGATGAGGGTGATGACGCGTTAGTAATTGCAGAAGAAGAACTTGATGAAGAGGAAGAAGGAGATGATGAAGAAGATTCAGATGAAGATGAGGAACAAGAAGGAGGTGCTCCAGATGATTTGGAAGAAGGAGAAGTAGATGAAGAAGCGGAACAAATAGAAGAAACAGAAAAAAAGATAAAAAGAACAAAAAAAGTACCAGCAAAGGCAGTATATAAAAAACCAATTTCTGATGATGAAGATGAAGAAGAAGATGATGAAGACGGAGAAATATATTTACAAAAATTTGATCAATCAATAAATGATAATTACATAGTAAATTTTCATCCAGAAAGCGTTTTACAAAATTATGATGAAATATTGGCTATGGTTAAGGTAATTAGAGATAAAAATGGAATAATTGTGGATGATTTACATAAGACAATTCCATATTTAACAAAATATGAACGTGCGAGAATTTTAGGTCAAAGAGCAAAGCAAATAAATTCTGGATCGCCAGCATTTATAAAAGCTCCTGAATCAGTAATTGATGGATATTTAATTGCTGAATTGGAATTAAAGGAAAAAAGAGTTCCTTTTATAATTCGCAGACCTTTGCCAAATGGTGGTAGTGAGTATTGGAGTTTAAAAGACTTAGAAGATATTAGTTTTTAAATATTTATACTATTGAAGATTTAAAAATGTCTTCCTGTTACTCAAGGTAAAAAAATACTATTACAAATGAAAACAAAATAATTATATAAAATGGCATAGCACAAAATCCTTTAATTCGTGATCCTGTCCCTTGCGGCCAATCATGGTTAGGACATAATAAATAAATGAATAATAATATCAGAATATATATAAAAAAATCTCTGATTTTTTCTTTTAATTTCATTATAATAATATTGAATATAATATATTGATATGCCGTGTTAATAATAAAAAAATAATTTTATTTCATTTAAATAATCTTCAAGTATTTAAATCAATATAATATTTTGTTTTATGAATTCTTAGATCAATTGAACAAATTTCCTTTTCTAATTCATATAATTTTTGACTATTTATTATATTATTTTTAATAGTTTCATTTAAAATTGATTTAACCTTTTTCATTCTTAAAGACAAAAAAGATACCGTAGAAGAATGATGATAATGATTATTATTATTTTTCCCTAATTTTTTATTAAAATATGTAATTTTATCAATACTTGTTTTATTAAATTCAGTACATAACTTATATTCATCTAATAATTCTGCTCGTTTTTTTGATAAGTCGTCTAATTGTATATATAATTTTTGTAAATATTCTGTTTTATACTCTTGCAAAGATTTTTTTTTGAAATTATCATCTGTGTAATTGTTATAGGGTTCATTTTTTAAAAGACTTCTTCCTATATGTAAAAATACTTCTGGCTCTACCTCTGTCATGTAAAAATCATGATCATTCATTATATTTATTATATTTATTAAAGATATAAGTTTATACTAAAAGATATTAAATAATGAATATAAAATAAAGTATGACTATTTTAAAAAATATAAAAATTTTTAAAAATATTTTTATAACAACTGGAATAACAGTCTTATTTGGAATATATTCCATTTATCATTTATATTTTTACATAAACCAACTAGAGAATAAAATTGATAATTTAAAAAAGAGGGAAATAGATGATAAACAAATATATTATGATGAGCTAATAAAAATGAATGACACTGTAAATTTACTAACAAATAGAATAAGTAAATTAGAAACAAACAGTTTATATTTTCAAAACACGAATCAAAGTGATCTAAATGAAATGTTATATAATAATGATTATTCACAATGCAACGAAGAAATAAAAGCTATAATAAAAATAGGAGATTATACTTGTATAAGTAAGGATGAATGCTTTGAAAAAGATAGTGATGAAGACTCAATAAAGAGTAGTGTTAGATCAAGATCTTCAAGTTTAAGTTGGGTAAAAAAAACATTGTTTGGATAAAATTTTTTATAGCGTAATTATTATATATATATTTTTTACACATATAATAATGAAAGTTGCTTTGTGTTTTTTAATTAGTTATGATCATATTTTAAATAAAGAACAATTATGGATAGATTGGATAAAGCCAAATCAAGATATTATAAATGTTTATTTTCATTATAAAGATATAAATGCTATTAGGTCTCCATGGATAAAAATGTATTCACTACCGCCTAAATTTGTTCAAAAAACTAGTTATTATAATGTAGTTGCAGCATATATGTCAATATTATCTTATGCATTTAATCACGATAAAGACAATAATTGGTTTTGTTTATTAACAGATGCGTGTGTTCCTATTATAAGTCCAAAAAAATTTAGACAATTATTTTTTGATCATTATCAAGCATCAATAATAAAATGCAAGCCAGCTTATTGGAATTTAATGATTCATCGCAGAGCAAATTTACGTCTTTTAGCAAAAGAATATTGGCTAGCAAATGATCCCTGGTTTACTTTATGTCGTGATCATGTACAAAAATGTATATTATTTTTAGCTGCAAAACATAATATTTATAAGTTAGTAAATGAAGGAGGTTTAGCAAATGAAAGTATATTTGCAATAATTTTACAAACATTTAAAGAAATAACAAATCCTTTAAGAACAATTAATGATTCATCAACAATTTCAGATTGGACACGTATGTCAAGTCCGACAAGCCCACATTCATTTATAGATGGGACCGAAGAAAATATTAATATAATTTCTGAGCTACTTAAAGAAAATAAATATGCTATGTTTTTACGCAAGGTTGATCGTTCTTTTCCGGATAATATTTTAAAAGATCTTCAAAATAAGGAATTTAATCACACATATAATTTATTACATAATCAAGCAAAAAAAAAGAACAATTTTTATAGTTATGGAACACCTTTATTTTGGATTTTGTTAGTTAGTAGCTTTTTCTTGACAGGAATCCTTACAAAATTGTTTATGAATACCCATATTTTCAGCTATTATATGTAATATAACTCCAATTGTGAAGAATAAATATATTCTTGATAAAAAATCACTTAGCAAAAATCCTAAAAATAAATGAGCAAATGCTTCACCAACCGAGCTTCTTAATAAATGTAATGTATTTGCAACGTAACGTTGATCTGGATCTAACGAATTTAAACATGCTTGTCCATTGTTACAATACCAAGTTTGTATCCCAATAAAATTACCCAGAAAATGTTTAAAAAATCCAACAACTAACAACAATATATATAAGTTTTTGATAAATAATGAAAAAATTAAATATAAAATAACTTCATAAATGCCGACTAATATGGATTCTAAAATATAGTTCATTTATATAAATATATATATTTCAGTTTTATAAAAACTATGTATTTATTAACTTGTTTTCCACCGACAACCACAATCAATACAAGTTACGAAAATAGTCATAGGTTCATCTGCTGAACGTGTTTGCATTTGATAATATGTGCATTTTTTGGATCTACATTTTCTACAAGTAAATGTGTCCGTGGCCGCTTCCAAATTTTGTTCAAATTTATTTTTATCACGAATACTTTTTTGCTTAATTAATTCCTCCCATTTTTCTGGGAGCATTTCTTGATGTGTCATAAAAGCAATTTCATGTGCTTTAATGTCTCCATTTATAACTAGTGTAACAAGTCTTTCATTTTTTAAATTGTTATAAATGCTTCGTAAATGATCTAAATAAATTTGAACGAAGAATGGATTGTCCCATTTTTTTACAACCTTTCTATTCGTAGCTTCCTTTAAAGCCCAATTATGTATACCTTTTTCTAAATTAGTGGCATGTTTATTTTTATTATCTGAACTAATAAAGAAGTCAGAAAGCTTCTTGCGAATATTAGCTCTAAATGTATCGGGGTTTTCAATCTTTCGTAAGGACATGGTTATCTAAATATAATATTGGATATTATATTTAAATTGTTTTCAATTTTATTTTAAAATAAACAAATTATAAATTTTATTTATTACAACTTTGAATACATGCTTTGTAGTCATCACATGATCCTGATGAAGATGATCCTGATGAAGATGATCCTGATAAACTGGATAGACCTGAAGTCGTAGCGGAAGTTGCTGCGGGCTCTGATTCAGTATTTGATGCATTTCCATATTTACCAATATAAACATTATATGCTTCTGGATTTTCTCCTAATGCTTTAAATTTACAGGTTGATGCAGTTAATCTTTGATCAGGTGTTCCTGATACACCTCTTACCTGACATATATCGCAAGGTGCACCATCAAATTGAACTAAATTGTTAAGTAAAGAATAATCGGTAGATGGGGTTAGTTCTCCGGTTGATGCATTTTTTATATTTAAGTCTGTATTTCCACAAACACCATCCCCAGCATCCGTACTAAATAATGGCTCCTGAAAATCTATTTTATGTATTAGTTTATAATCTGGAACTGTTGTTGGAGCTACAAACTGCAAGTATGCAAAACGATTCGGCATTGTTTTTTGTTGGGAAGCTAAAGCCACAGATAAATCCGCATCCGTTGCACCCGGGTTTTGGGACTTGAAAAAATTTAAAACAGTTGCATCCCAAGGATACTTCAAATTATCAATAAAATACTGTGCTTCCTCTTGAGATGCTAGTTCCATCCATGTTCCTATCCCAATATTTTTTGATAGATCTTCTATAGTCATTGATTGACCGTTTTTTTTTACAGCATCCAGAAATCCTTGTTGTACTTCCGGACTCCAAGTATTCCCTTTTGGTAAAGGTGCCAAATATTTATCTTCTTCCGGTATCGATGATGAGGACATCCCCTCAAACATTTTCTTGTTAAAAAACGAACCAACTAACAAAATTACAATTAATGCCCCTAAAAGCCACCAAATTTGTTTATTTTTAAATAAATTTAATAAACTATTTTTCATATAAAATATATATATAATTACTTTTCCGTATCACTATAATCATAGGCTTCTTCAGATAATTCAGACCCAATATCTTCCAAAATCAATTCTTCTTCCAAATCTTCTGATGAAATAGGTTCGTCTTCTTCATCATCAATATCTGAATCAGAAACATCTATATCCTCTGTGTCACTGCTGTCTACAACAAACCCATCCTTTAAATAGCCACCTTTTTTAGTCTTCATAGTTTTTGGTATATTTTCTAGTTCGTCCTCTTCATCTTCATCATCATTACATGTTAAAGTTAAATCCTCAAACCCACCAAATAATTTTTCATAAATCTTATTCCATAACTCTAGAGTTAAATGAATAGGTGATCTTTCATTAGCATCATCTCTAATAAACCCAACTAAACAACATGCACCAAAATATAACTTGTTATCTACAGGGGGAGGAAAATCATATTTATTTTCCATATTTGCTTTACCATCTAATTTACCAAACATTTGTACCAAATATTTTTGTCCATCAAGCTTTACAGGCCATTCTACCTGTAATAAAAATCCTTCTGAATTTTTAAAACCACATTTTTTATATAATTCAGATTCTTTATAATCTTTTACGGTTAGTGTTTTTAATGATGCACTTTTTTCAACTATTAATATAGTTTGAACCATAGATGTATAATTGATATGTAATAGGTTTAAATAGTTTACTATAAATAATGTTATATGAAAATATATATAACGAATATATTACCTCAAACTCTAACAAATAAAATAACAAAATTGATAGATGTATTTGGTGTGCCAGAGGAAAAAATTAAGTACGAGTTATGTTCAAAAGAATTTGGAATCCATATAATGGATGATAAAACAATAGTCCATATAGAAACAACATTTGAACCAGAATATGAATTAATTAAAAATTATAATAATTTTGATTTGTTAGTTGATAATACAAATTATAGCAAATTTGAAATAAAATCTCAATTGCCAGTAAATTATTTATGCACTCGTTATGTTGAATTAAAATTTAAATTACACAAAAAGTCAAATTTGTCATTAATAATAGAGTGTTTTGAAGAGATAGAAAATTTTGAAAAAAAGAGTGTACCAGTAAATTTTTATTTTGATTATGAAGATAAAAAATTAGATTTAAAAGATCCATTTTTTCAAGAAGATTTTAATAGGTTCTTATCTGACTTAAACTAATATTTTAATATAATATGCTAACTTGGATTATACAAATTTCATTAATTTCACTGATATTTATTTTTTTGGTGCATCACCTTATAATGTTCTTTAAGTCAACATTAACTGTCCCAAAAATTAAAGATTTAGTAAATTCATCTGAACAAAAATATCAAAAAATATATGATACTCTTTCTACAAATGGAAATGGAAATACAAATGGAAATGCAAATTCTTATACAGCAATTGATCTTTTACCGTCATCTTTTATAAATGATGCTGATAGCTCCATGAAAGATGAATTAAAATCTTTTTTGAAAAAGCAATTAAATAATGATAATGATAATGTTAATGCTAATACAAATAATAATATATTTGGAACGAATAATTTTTCAAATTTTTAGATTAATATTAGCTTTGATAAACAATATAATTTTTGGTAGTTTCATACATAATATTAAAAACATTTTTTTTCTCTTGACAAATATCACAATAGACCATACTTAATAAAATACGTCTTTGATAATCACTAATTGGGGTAGATTTATGTAAAATTTCGGATCCTTTAAAAATAATTATACTATTTTCTTTCATTTTTAAATCATGTATTTTGCCGTTATAATTATATTGAAAAATATTGTCAGACAATCCTTTTTTATCAGCATTTTCATTTATTATTGTTAAAAGAACAACAAACCGATCTCCATAATAATTTGAATAATCATAATGCCAATTAATATGATCACCAGATTTAGAATAAATTAATAGTGAACAAGCATTAGGATCTCCTAAGGAAATTCGTTGAACAGGTTTTTTTATGACTTTACTTAAAAAATCTAATATTTGATTAGAATAATATATATCTAAAAATCCATCATACTCATTACTTTCATGTAATTGTTGAAAATTAATGCCAGTAGCTTTACGAAAAATGAAGTTTTTTGATTCAAATTGTTTATCATCAAATTGTTTTTGTAAATAACTAATATATTCAGTTGTTAAAAAATCTTCTACAATAATAACATTATTTTCATAAATAACTTTATTGTTACTATTAATAATTTTAGAACCTAAATTATTTTGTTTATTTATTTTACTTTGTATTTTATTTAAATATTTTTGAACAGCTATATTTTCTTCTTTTAAATAAAAAATGATAATTGTAGCAAAAAGAATAATGAAAATAATTGTAATTAATAATAGATATTTATTTATATTTTTAATCATATAAATAAATACTTATTTTAAAATATAAAAATATAAAAATATAAATTATACAAATGAATTTAATTTTGGGAACTATGAATATTAATTATCCTTATTCTTCTAATACTAACAATTCAAACGATTATTATAAAAAAATGATTGAAAGATATATAGATTATGTAGGTAAAAATGCTATTTTAGATACAGCTTATTATTATGGAAATACCACTACAGAAAAAATATTGGGTAAAATTTTACCTGAATTGTCTTTATTACCTAAAATTGCAACAAAGGTAAATCCATGGTTTAATAATGATTTTACAAATGGTCAACTTGGACAATTAAGCCGTATCAATTTAGAAAATCAATTGAATATATCTTTACACAATCTAGGTATGAAATCAGTAGAATATTTGTTTTTACATTGTTATGATTATGAAACCGAATTAAAAGAAACATTAGAAATATGTGATGAATTATGGAGGAAAGAAAAATTTAATCATTTTGGTGTTAGTAATTTTTCTTTAGAACAAGTAAAAGATACGTATTCTATTTGTGAAGCAGAAGGATTTGTATTACCCGAAGTGTATCAAGGAATGTATAATTTAATTTCAAGAAAAGTAGAAGAAATATTTCCTTTAAAAACAGATTTATGCATGGAATTTTGGGGATATAATCCATTAGCTGGTGGATTGTTAACAGGAAAATATTGTAAATCTGATTATTCAGAAAATAATCGGTTTAGAAACAATAAAATCTACCAAAATATCTTCTGGAAAGAACCTATACTAACAAATTTGGAACCCTTTTTTAAACAAGGCAACTGTTTAAATAAATCATTATACTGGTTACAAAATTTATCTAAATTAGGACCAAATGATAAGATAATTCTTGGAGCATCTACTGTGGAACAATTAGAGAAAAACATGGATATATTAGCAAATGATAAAAAATACATGTTAACAAATGATGATAAAATGTTTTTGAACAATTTATATGAGCCGATAAAAGAAGATAGTCCTAACTATTATTATTAAGTTTTGTATTTAAATAGTTTTTTAAAAATATTATATTTTTTTATAAATGACCATAAAGACATTAATAACATCGTGATTAGAACTATCATGAAAATTATAAATAAAAATCCTATAATTTTTGATAATAAATATATATTTCTATAACCTGGTTCAGGATTAATATGTAAATTATAATATTTAATATAAATTTTAACTGGATCAATAAAATATGAATTAAAAGGTATCCAAGAATTCCAGTGTTTTGAATTTTCTGTATCAGTAAACAATTGATAACATAATGGTTTTTTATATATAATTCGTTTAATGCCAGGACATAAATTTACATATGAATCCCAATCAAATATATTAGTTTTATTATTAACAGTTGTTAATAATATTTCTCTTGCAGAAGAAGTGTAAAAAATACAATGACATCCAATACTAGATAGAAGACGATTTGAATGCATATTATATGGAATTTGTATAAATGATAAACAACCTAAATAATACAATATTTTTTCATTTGCATTATCAATAAGAAAATTATTAATATTTTTCAAATGATTTTTTTTATATATTTCTTTTGAAAATATAAAATCATCTTCTAATATTAATATATTATTATAACCTTTTTCATTTGAGTCTTGTAAAATATAAATAAATGTATCCGCTAAATCATAAGGCGGTGTTTGTTGTCCTAGTTCCTTAGTACATTTTTTATATCCCATATTAAATACTATATGAACTATGTTTGTTGGCTTAAATTGTTCTAATTGATTATTAATTGAAGGTAATCTTCCATTATTTTCTAAATGAATAATATAAGTTGCATCAACACTTTCTGCAAACATACTGTTTTTATAATTTCTAGTTTCAATTCTAAAACAATGTTTATTATCATGATTCATTTTAATATAATATAATAATATTTTACTTTATAAAAAATAAAACTGCTTAAAGATTTATTATAATATATATTTATTGAAAAATGTCTAGCTGCTTATTAGATCACGAAATTCAATCTGTATTAAAAGATTTTCCTAAATTTGAACTTTCTTATGAAACTATGATACATAAGAAAGTTTTGAATACAAATATTTGTTTAGCTATCCCTTCAGGTATAAAATGTTTTGCTTGGTTTACCAGTTTTAAACAAGACTTAGTTTGTTTTGTTTTAGAAATAACAAACGATAAAAAAATATCAGATATAAAAATTATTTTAACTAGTTTTACAGATAATTTAGCTTTAGGATTGGGAACAATATTTTATGGAACTACTTTTTTAAATAATGGGATAAATTGTTTTGCAATAGAAGATCTTTATTTTTACAAAGGTAAAAATTATTTACATGATGATTACTTAACAAAATTGAATATTTTAAAACATATTTTGCATTTAGAATTGTCTCAAACCGCGTTAACTAACAAATTTACTATTTTTGGACTACCATTTGTAACAAATGACTTTAATTTATTATTAAATGAAATTGAATTATTACCTTACAAAGTAAGCCAAATTAAGTTTAGGTTTTTTGATAAAGCGAGTGCAAAAAAAATATTATTTATGAATTATTTTAAACCGGGATCCAATTATATAAAAACGAGTTCAAAAACAAATTCAAATAATCAAATAAATAAAGCAATTTTTAAAATAACAGCTGATATAGAACCAGATATTTACAATTTATTCGTGTATAAAAATGGAAAAGAGGAATATTTTGATGTAGCACATATTCCAGATTACAAGACAAGTGCTATGATGAATAAGTTATTTAGAAATATAAAGGAAAATGATAATTTAGATAGATTAGAGGAAAGCGATGATGAAGAAGAATTTCAGAATTGCAGTGAAGATAAATATGTATATTTAGATCGTTCCTTTAAAATAAATTGTGAATTTAATGCAAAATTTAGAAAGTGGTGTCCTGTAAGTTTAGCGGATAAAAGAGACAGAATTGTTTCATAACTCCTAAAAATTATTAAAATTATTAAATATTAACATTATATATAAATGTCCTTTTTTCAAATAAATAAAGCCGGCGTTCCATTAAATAATATAAATGGAGGATTAGTAAATATAGATAGCTCAAATGTAGGAGGTATTCCATTTACAAATAATATAATTCCCAAAGGAATACATACCTTAGCTCCTACAGGAAATAATGTTCAAAGTGCTGCTGGGATATATCCATGTGCTCAAAAAGGAGGAAAAATTAATCGTAAAAAAATAAATAAAATATCTAGAAAATATAAGATGAAAGGATCAAAAAGAACAGTTAAAAGGCGTGTTAGAAAAATGAAAAGTAAAGTGCGTTCTAGATATAATTCAAAAAAAACACGCTCCGGAAAGGGTGGTGGTTGGAAGCAAAAAGGTGGTAATTGTGGATTAAATAATCCTATGAGAGGAGGTTCTCATACAGCTGTAGCTCCTAATTATCCTCCCGGTTATACTCAATATCAAAATAATAATGGTGCATTAAGCAATACATATTCTACTGGAGGATTATTATCAGCTGGTTCAAGTGCTTTAGCTAATCCTCCTCCGCATCAATTAGTAGCAAGTGCAAATATTCCAGACAATTTGAATCATGCAGCCCAAAATGCTTATGGTAATTATGGTGCTGGATCTGGATTTGCTAGTAGAGGATGGTTCTAAGTAAAAAATAAAAATAAAAATATAAATAAAAATATAAATAAGTAAATCATCTTTTACACCCTTGTTAATTTAATTTTAATCTACATAAAATGTATAAAATTAAATGATAAATAAAACGATAATATTTGTATTACTTAATTTTTTGGTTGGTTTTATATCTGATATAATTTTAAACGATTTATCAACATATTATGGTATTGTAAAATCATTACAATCATATTTTTACAAACAATCAATACTAAAATGTGCATGGGATGCTGGTTTAACAATTATTATTGCATTATTTTTAACCATGTTACTTTCAACAATATTATTTGGTTTTGTTTATCCTAATAATTTGTATAAATTGAGTAAATTTTGTGTATTAGCATTTGTTATTGGATATGGTTTAGACGTATTAATTGATAAAATGAAAATCTTTGGAAATAGATTAGATGAATATTATAAGCAAGTTGGTGGTGGTTTATGGGGGGCCATAGCATTTGTTTTTGCAATTGTAATAAGTTATTTTATACAAACTTATATATTACCAATATTATAATGATAAATGAAATTAGTCATTCCTCTAGTTCTTCTAGTAGTAAAACAGATGATTGCAATAGTGATATAATTGATGATTTGAATAGTGAGTTAGATAGTGAGTTAGATAGTGACCTAAATATTGATTTTTTAAGTGAATTAAATAAATTTAAAGATAAATTAGAATCATTAGAAAAAAAAATGGATAGACTTTTGGAGATATTAGAGAATGATTGTAAAAAAATGAGAGATCATATTGATTTTGTAGAAAATGTATATGCCAATGTAAAAACTCCATTTAATTATCTAATGGGTCGGGTAAATGGAATGATTTACACTAACAATTTAATCACAACTTCGTCAAACCCAGAATCTATTTTGGATGAAATTAAATAATATATTCGTAAAACAACTTAAAGACCGCAATTAAAAATTCTCTTTAAGTAGTTTTAGAAATATATTATTTATCACTTTTTAAATTTTAAAAGACAAATACTTGGCTTTTTTTCTTCTTCTACATCTTCTTCTCTTTCTTCTTCTTCTACTTCTACTTCTATTTCTGAATCTGATTCTGTATCATCTGTTATGCTTTTATCAGATGAACTACGGCTATTTGGTTTCGTTTTTTCTTTTTTTTCTATTATTTTTTTTGGCTTACATTCAATTTGCTTACAATCTTTTGGTTCATATATAATTTTCCATTTTTCTGGATTGGGATCATAATTTGTACTGTTAGTTTGAATTATTTTATAATTTTGTTGTTTATAAAATTGTTTCCTTTTGTTCCATTGTCTACCAAAGTTGTCATGTGTATCAATTATATCTACGACTACCGGTGCAAAATCATGCTTCTGACGTAAAATTCTTCCTACTGATTGTTCTATATTTGTCATTGGGGTTGTCATAAAAAGCGTTGTTAACGTCTTTATATCCAGACCTTCCGCAGCCATTGAATAAGTTGCTAATACAACTTGTTTTAACTCTGATTCCTTTAATGCTTTTTCCTTCATACCGCCTACATAATAACCCACAGATGCTATATTATGATGTTTTATTGCTTCATAAAAATAAGCTAAAATATTCTTGTAAGACGCTATAAGCATTATTTGTTGCTTTGGATTTTCTTGAATCATATCTTTTAAAACTTTCAAAATAAATTCTGATCTACGATTATAATTGCAAATTTTACTCAACATCTTTGATGCAGCTGTTTGTCCTCTAAAGTCTAATTCTAATTCATTATATTCTTCATCATTTGTTTGATATGTTATTCCTCTTACTATCACATGTTCATCTTTACTTCGTTCTAATTTATAAACCACTTCTCCTAAAAACATTTTAAAAACTTTTGTGGTTCCATCTTTACGATTCATAGTTGCACTTAAACCTAACATATATTTTGTTACCAATTTGAATAGTGCACACGAAAATACCTCTGATGAAATATGATGCACTTCGTCTATTATTGTAAATCCAAAAGAATCAAATAATGAACTAGGATATTCTTTCATAGATAAACTTTGTAACATTGCTAAAACTATATCTTTATCTTCAATATCAATTATTTGACCTTGAATTTTACCAATTCTAGCATTTGGATAATATTTTTGAATCCTCTCAATCCATTGATTCATTAAAAACTCTTTATGAACAATGATCAACGTTTTTTTCTTTATTCTACTAATAGTATAAATAGTTAAATCAGTTTTACCTGCTCCACAATATAGCTCTAATAACCCTCCATCTCCATTTTTTGTATGTTCAAGATATGTTTCAACTATTGGTACTTGATAATCTCGTAAAGCTCCTTCAAATATTAGATTTATATTATCTCCTTCCGAAATTTTAGTTGTTTTTGGTTTACCAAAATATTCTTCGCCAAAATATCGTGGTACATAAATTTTCTTATCTGATTCTCGGTAAGCTGGAAATGTTTTTTGCAATTGAACTGGTGAACCCGGTACATATGGTTTTACCATTAGTAGTTCTTTTAATTTTAATTGTAGCTTAATTGATAACTCCGATTTAAGTATAGTATATCCTTTTTGTCCTAAATATGTATTTAAATTTTGTGGCCATATGATTGGCTCTGATTCGGTATTCAAATGTTTTTTCATATTTGTTTTATTCATGATATTTAACATTATTTAGAATAATATTTTTAGATTGTTTCTTTTAACTATTTCTACCATTTTAAATATGGAATTTTTTTAAAAGTATAATATATAAGATGGATTATTTCAGTAGTTTATTTGACAAAAAAAATATGCCACAATTAGTATTAGCCGTTTTGTTTATAATTTATTTAGTAATGGGTTATAAAATGCCCGGATCTGTAGCATCTATAATTGACACAACTGGTGGTAAAATTGTCATAGTTTTAGCGGCATTAGGTTTATTTGCCTATTCTAATCCTATTTTAGGTGTTTTAGCACTTCTTGTTGCTTATCAATTAGTTAAAGGTGCATCTATTCAAACTGGAATGGCCGGATTAGAGCAATATTATCCAACAGAACAAAGAAAATGGACTCCTTTTACTCCTACTAATCAATTTTCTTATACTTTAGAGCAAGAAGTAGTCAAAAATATGACTACTCAAAAATTTAACACTTCTTATGTTAAAGCTCCTTTTAGTCCTACATTAGAAGATACTTATGATGCCGCTCCTTTAAATCAACAATAAATAATATATTTTTTAAATTTATTTATAAAATATATTTTTGCGTTTATCTTGTTTTATATCCTTGTATTCCACCACCGTTTAAATTTGCTCCTGATAATCCACCACCTTTCGCTGGTTTAAAAATACCTAATAATGATTTCACACCATATAATAATATTATAAATAATAACGAAGCTAATACTATTTTTACAAATGGATTACTTAAAAAATCATCTGCAGTTGTAGTGTATCCACTTCCATCAGTTACTATTTGACTCATTTCTTCAGATGCACCAACCGGTTGACAATCTATATAAATTTCATTACCTAATGCTCCTCCTGATCCAGGACCTTTTTGATTATAAAATAAATTTGGACCTGATTTTATATCATACGGATTTTGACTTATCACTCTATATAATTTATTCAATGAATCATCCATAATATCTAAATATGCATTAGTTGGATCAAATACTACATATTCTACAGTACTAAAACATGGCTGATATGGTAATGTAGCTGTATATGAAAAAAAAGGCTTATGTGGAACTAACGTATTTAAATTGAAACGTGGAATATTTACAGATGTTTGCCCTCCTTCGGACGGTGCATTACTTGAAACAGTATTTATTAATGTTTGCATAAATAATGCACTTCCACTTGTTGAATTATTTAATTTAATTGGTATACACACTAACAAATCATTAGCTCCTGTATTTGATTTATGAATAATTATCATTTCTCCAGCTGTTTTTGAATCAGAATAAGAATGTAATGATGGCGTATATATTCTAATTTCATTTACATCATAAGCGGCTGCATTATATACAACTGGCGGTGCCGATGATTTATCATAACTAATTGATAAATAACCTCCTTTATTGGTTACTATACATGCACTGTTATTATAAAAAAAACTATAAGCACATTTCATATCACAATTACCTGTAATTTTTGATATACTTATATTTATTGGTGCTGTAGCTGTAGAACAACTCATTTATATTATTATAACATATAAACTTTTAATAATTTTTCTTATTTAGCAAATTATTACGAAATTATTGTATTTTTTTGACTGTGCCTTTTTTAAAGTAGAATGAAATTTACTAAAGCTCGTTTACAAAAGATCATTACTAATATTAATAATAATCAAACCAGAAAGAAAAATAAAAATATTAAAGTTTTACATCATACTCATACTTTCAGAAATAGAAAGCAATTCAATTTACATAACAATACATTGAAACTTTATTAAAACGATGGTAAATATCTTATTGTATCCGTTTCATATGTTGTTACTTTAAATGCATCATTATAACCTTCAACGTAAACCGTGTCATCCGAATAGATCTGGTCCACACCATAATCATTTAATGCACTTTTTCCTTTAAATGAAATTGGTAGTTTCACATTATTATGTTGATTAGATATAGTATAATATTGCCATTTATCACGAGTCGTAAATAATGGTCTTCCCATTAGGGGTAATATATTATCCTTTGTTAAACCATTTAAGGGAGTAATTATTCCCATTTGCCTGTAATTTGTATCTTGTGGTACTGCACCTATATTAGTTGATATATTTATTGGTACAAGATATCTTTCATCTTTGAATGGCGGTGAATATGGATTTAACAAAACATCTTGAACATTATTATAAGGCCAACTAGGCAACAGACCTAAACTTGATGATGGTTGTTGATCAATAGTTATATTATTACTTATTTTTTTTGTATTTTCCTTTGAATTTATATAAATGAAAAATATTAATATGCCAAATATTATTATTAATACTAATAATGTTATATTTTCAACACAAATAACTCCTGGAGGACACTTTTTCATTGCTATATTATATTAATATTATATTAATGAAATTAAATATTTTCACTTATTTTTTTTCTTGCTTTTTTTCTCCACCTCCTAATATACCTAATCCTTTTATAGAATTTAATGAATTTGTTATTCCTCCAATATCAAACTTTTGTAACATATTTTGTGCACCTTCCAAAACTGGAACCATTTGATTCATTGTATTAAATAAGTTTTGCTGTTGAGACATTAAACTTTGTGTATCCTTGGTTAAGTTTTTTATCGCATCTCCTCCTAATAGTTGATCTAATTGACCATATGATTGTTCAATTGTTGCTGCATAATCTAATCTAGGACCTGCTTTTCCATGCGAATCTCTTTTTTTATTGTTTGACATTTGCTCTCCAAATCCCTCAGGTGCGTTTAATTCAGTTGAAGGTTGGTTTAAATCCATATTATTTGGATCACTTGCCATAGCCATATTTTCACCATTCATTGTTGAATCAGTTGGACTTGTTGTAGTTGTTCCTGTTGTAGTTGTTCCTGTTGTATTTGTTCCTGTTGTAGTTGTTCCTGTTGTAGTTGTTCCTGTTGTAGTTGTTCCTATTGTTTGTTGCATTTTTTTTTTCATATCATCATTTGAAGTTGAATTTTGAACAGCACCTGTGGCTTGTGCAATTTCTGGATCAATTGCAACTGCTTTTTCTAAAGCAGTTGAAGAAGTATCTGATGAATTTTCTAAACCTTCACGTATTATTTTGTTGGCCATCATAAAATTTGTTGCAATTATAGCCACTAACAAAATTACAGCCATATTTTTACTAAATTGATATGTTAATAAACCAATTAATGCAAAGAAAATAACAGCATTTATTTTGTTAGTAACTAAATAGCCCAATACATTTGTTGCAGTTAGAAATACTACAAAATACAAAAAGTATTTGTTTGTTAATAGTTTGGAGATTTCACTGGAAAAATTCATTTATATATATATATTCTTTTAAAAAAAATTGATATTAATTTATTTTAATATATTAAATATATTACTTTAGACTTTATTAGATGAATCAACAAAATGCAAATACAAATAATAACAATAAATGGTTTTTAATGCTTTGTGAATTACACTATCCTACCATACATGGTCAAACAGCAGATAGTTGTTCTGAAACACATTATTTAGTTTATGATCGGTTTGATGGATTAACAGGAATATCTTTTCAAGATTTGGAAAATGTAGATTTTGACTATGATACGGATGAAGAATATGATAGCGATGATGATATTGATGATGGTATTATGACAATTAATAAAAGTATGATGTTTTTAAAAGACATTTATATAAATCATTTATCTCAAATTCAAAAACATCCTACTATAAGAAATTATCATAATATTATATCACGTGACAATTATATTAAACCTGAAATTGGTGAATATATCATTTTACCCTCACAGGAAGCAATCGCTATTTTAAAAACATTTTGGTTGCGTATTATTCAAAGAACATGGAAAAAAGTTTTTAAGAAAAGACAAAATATTATAAAATATAGATCAAATCCAGCTTCATTATACATAAGAGAAATTACTGGTAGATGGAATTATGATTTGGTTAATTTTCCTGGTTTACGAGGAATGTTATACCAATTAAAACAAAATATGTCATAATTTATTTTCTTGATTTATTAACTGAACGTTTTCTTGTCTTAAGTATCCTTTTATTTTTATTATAATTTTTATTTGATGATGTTATTTCCTCACTACGACTATCTAAACTTGGACTATCGCTATATTTGTATCCACCTTTTTGAGTTCTTCGTTTTTTTATATTTTTTCGTTTTAAATTATTTTTTCGTTTTGTTGACATATATATATAATTATTAGATTATTTTCATTTTAGTTCAAATTATTTTAATAAATCATCTAATTCTGTTTTTATTTTATTTATTTCTTTAATAATAGTTTGTTGTTCATGTTTTGCTGTTCTTAATTCTTCCTTAGCGATAGAATCACTACTAATTAGATCATCTAAATATTGCTTAAGTAACATTAGTGCGTCATATTGTTGTTGTTTTTCTTTCATAGTAGAATCAAAATATTTATTATAGTCTTTTTTTACACCTTCTAAATAATGATTTATTTTTGAATTTTCTTCCAATTCTTTTTTTTTATTAACTAATAATTGTTTTCTATTTTTTATTTCTTTTTCTAGCTGTAATATTTGTAAATCGCGTTTTGCTAATGACATTTGTGATTTCATTCTTAATGTAATAAGCGATTAAAAAATTTTTAATTAATATATAAAATAAATATAAAATCTATCCTATATATTATTTAGGATGTCTAAGATTATTTCAGAACCATTACTTGCTCCAGACGATAACAGGTTTGTTATGTTCCCAATTGCTTATCCTGATATATGGCAAATGTATCAAAAACAAGTAGATTGTTTTTGGCGACCTGAAGAAATTGATTTATCTAAAGATATAACACACTGGGATGGTCTTGAAAAAGATGAACAATTTTTTATTTCTATGATTTTGGCTTTTTTTGCTGCATCTGATGGTATTGTTTTAGAAAATTTGGCACAAAGATTTATGAGGGATGTTCAAGTGTCTGAAGCTAGAGCATTTTATGGATTTCAAATTGCTATGGAAAATATTCATAGTCATACTTACAGTAATCTAATTGAGACCTTAATAAAGGATAAGGAAGAAAAGGGTAAATTATTTAATGCAATTAATAATTTTCCGTGTATAAAAAAGAAGTCCGATTGGTCTCAAAAATGGATACATGATAATCGTTCTAGTTTTGCTACCAGACTAGTTGCATTTGCATGCGTAGAGGGTATCTTTTTTTCTGGTGCATTTTGTTCCATTTTTTGGCTTAAAAAGCGAGGTTTAATGCCTGGTCTAACATTTTCTAATGAACTTATTTCACGTGATGAAGCTCTTCATTGTGAATTTGCTATTTTGATGTATTCAAAATTAGTTAAAAAACTTGATAAATCAAAAATTTATGAAATTATTAAGGAAGCTGTTGAAATTGAGACCGAATTTATTTGTAATGCATTACCATGTAGATTAATAGGTATGAATAGCGAACTAATGACTCAATATATTCAATTTGTAGCTGATCGTTTGTGTGTACAATTAGGTTACAAAAAGATTTATAATGTGTCTAATTGCTTCCCATGGATGGAATTAATTAGCTTAGAATCTAAATCTAATTTCTTCGAAAAACGGTCGGATGCATATGCATTGGCAAATAAGTCGCATGCAAGTGATGCATTTGAATTCACAGAAGATTTTTAATATAATAATAATTAAGTTTAACTTAAATATATATTTATTTGTATATATATTTAACATGATCACATGTAAACTACAAGGCGGTCTCGGCAACCAATTGTTTCAAATTTTTACTGTTATTGCTTATGCTTTACAATATTCAAAACCTTTTTTCTTTTTGAATAATAGTCAGTTAGGGAACGGAGAAAATGGATCAACTATTCGTTATACTTATTGGGAAACTTTTTTAAATGGGTTAAAACCGTTTTTGAAATCCATGAATGAAATTCCACAACTAACATATATTAAAGAAAAGAGCTTTAAATATGATGCTATTATTGAAAATTTATATCAAGGATATGGAACTATGTTAGTAGGATATTTTCAAAGTCCAAATTATTTTAATAAATTTAGATCTACAATCTATAAATTGATTAAACTAGATCTTAAAAAAATGTTAGTTAAAGCAAAAATTAAGAGTTTAAAAAACGATTTCTATGATTTAGATGCTAATGATTTTATTTCCATGCATTTTCGCTTAGGAGATTATCAATTGTATCCAGATATGCATCCTATTTTACCGAAAGAATACTATAAGAATGCTATAAAATATCTTTTGGAAGAGGAGTGTACTAACAAAAAGATAAAAGTATTGTATTTTTGTGAAAATGATGATCTTATTAATGTTGAAAAAACAATATATTTTTTGGAGCAAGAATTTCCTTCAATACAATTTTTAAGAGCATTACCTAGCTTCTTAGATTGGGAACAAATGTTATGGATGAGTTTATGCAAGCATAATATTATAGCTAATAGTAGTTTTAGTTGGTGGGGAGCTTATTTAAATGAAAATCCCTGTCAAATAGTTTGTTATCCTAGTCAATGGTTTGGACCCAATGTGGAAAATGATACATGTGATTTGTTTCCTGAACATTGGGTGAAAATAACTTGATTACAAGCGTTAAACAAATGATTTAGAGTTTAGACGCAATGTAACTATAATGTTTAACGCTTGTAAACAAATATATTTTAATACTTTACCCAGTATAGTACTTTTTTCAGCAACTTCAGGTTTACTTACAGGAGTGTATGCAAATGGTATCAATAGGAATAATCAAAATGAAAATGAAAAAGTAATAAATGTTTACACAAATTTAATAGGCTATACAGCACTTGGTTTAATAACAGGCGTAACTTATCCAATCAGTTTCCCGCTATTTACGTATTATGCTTTGAAGCAAGATAGTATTTTTGTAAAAAAAGATGAGTAAATACAAGAACAATTTTTTAGTTGATTTATTTTTTTATAGGGACAAAAAACTAATTACATTATCTAGATAAATGATTTAAACCTTATAAAATATTTATAATAGTAAATGCACAAAACTATTGATAATATAGACTATAAATTCATCCCTTCTAGAGTAACATCTTTTGATACAATAATTAAAAACAGTAAAACATTGGAAAACGATATTTACACAAAATATGAGGCTACTGCAGAAGTCTTAGGTGAACTCATTGTATGTAATGATGTAACAAAAATGAGGCGAAATGAAAAGAAATTGGTTAGAGAGACTTATGAAGAATATTTAAAAAAACTAAAAAAACGTGATCCAAAAAAAGACCAATGGATTTATAACATTATAGACGGAAGTGCTGAACAAGAAAAAGTGTTATATAGAGACGATTCATGTATTGTAATTCCTACTTATATGTGGAATTCTTTAAATGTAGATAAGTTACATATTTTATGCTTGCCAACTGATATAGAATTGCGATCTCTAAGGTCGTTAACAGCAGATCATATTAAGCTTCTAGAACATATGAAAAATGTAACACTGGAAACAATAAAAAATAAATATGGACTAACAGAATGTTATCTTAAAATGTTTTTCCATTATGATCCCTCAACTTATCATTTACATATTCATTTTGTAAATACATTGAATTATGATGCAATGTCGTCGGTTGAGTACTCACATGAACTTAATAATGTTATCTTTAATTTGTCGCTTTATTCTCAGTATTATAAAGTAGCTATTTTGAATATAAGAAATTAGAAATTAGAAATTAGAAATTAACTAAGTATATATATTATTATTTTTAACTTAAAGGGCTTTAAGTTAAAAATATAATTTATTAATTCCTTTCTTTTATAAAAAGTTATTATGGGTATGGTGTAAAATAACTTAATTTACTACTGGATCTTATAACTGGATCTTATAACTGATCTACTACTTGTTCTACTACTTGTTCTACTACTTGTTCTACTACTTGTTCTATTACTTGATCTACTACTTGTTCTACTAATTCTTCTTTAATTATAGACTGATTCTCAGCAAACCCTATACATGAGTGACCACCATTACTAATATTTAATCTATTCCATGTTCCATCATTTCTCTCGTAATTTTGTTCAAAACAATGTTCGTAGTTTATTCTACCTTCAGCAAATTCATTAAATTCAACTGTTGTTAACAAAATCTTTACTTCCAACTTTTCCAATATAGGTAGCAATTTTTTTATTTTGAGAATATTAATATCAATGTAATTATAAGCCTTTGTAATTCTATTAGGTAAAACAATAAAGTTTTCTAAATTATTAGATAATAATAGATTTTGATTTTGTATAAAATTGCCATAAAAAATTAAATTATAGGTATCAAATGTTAAGTAATACTTTAAATTTTTCACAAGAGTCTTTATCCTATCATTATCAAAATGCTTTGAAACAAACTCTATTTTAACAGAACTAATATATTTTGATTCTTTCAACCCAAATTCCATTAAATTAAAATTTAAAATATCAAAACCGTGAATATCTTTAGCTAGATGTTTGGATAATGGTTGCTGAAATTCTATAAAACTTTCTTTCTCAATATTTTGTTGTAATAATTCTTTTGTCAATGTAACATTTTTATACTTTTGGTTATTTTTGTCTCGTTCTTCTTTTTCTTCTTGCCATTTTTTGTTAGATGTATTTAGCTCATCTAGATTTAATATTGCAGTAAAATCTGTATTTAAAGGAACATCTGTATTTGGAACTGGAAGTGGAAGTTCTAAAGTAGTTGGAGGATTAGTACATGGTTTTAAATTATTTCCCATTATATTTATAGAATTATATTAGTATCTTTTTAAATAGTATTATTTTTAATATTATAATTTACTTAGTAAAAATGATTGATCACTTACTTTTGGTAGATAAGTTATGTTATTTCCTTTCAACATGATATTTTCCCATAATTCAATTAATTCATCGCGGTTAACTGTATCGTACTTAATTAATTTTAAAAAAGATGTCATAATATCTGGTGTAAAATTATATATTGAAGATGTTTGATCAGCTTGATAAAGTCTTTTCCACTCAATATAATCTTCCAACACTTTGTAATCATCATTAAATTCATCTAATGTTAACAAATTATCATTATAATAAGGATGACTTGGTTCTACATTTATTAAAAATTTTGTTTTGGTAATTAATCTTATAAATAGATTTGCTACCGAACTATCATTCCAGCATAAATATTCTTCAGTTGACATTATATATTATATATTAAATAATTATTTATATTTAATATATTATAATTTATTAATTATATTTGATATGTACATCTAACAGTTTCATTTATATCTTTTTTTATGTTCTGACCACATATCAAACATTGGTCTTTATTTGATAAATCTATGTTGACATTCATTCTTACACCATGCAAATCAATCTCCCATCTACCTAACATCTGTTTGATATTGATTTTCATATCATAAAAATCAATATCCCATCTGCATACTATTTTTTTATCTTCTTTTACAAATCTTCGCACTATACTTTTAATGAGTTTCATAATAACGATAATTCTAACCTTAGCTTTATGTATTTTTTTTTCAATTTTTTATAAAAATTCTAAAAATTCTTCCATATCGTAACCTAGATCTATATATCTTTGCAACTTTTTTGGACTCATAGCCTTCTGTATTAGTTCTTCTTTATAAATATTACACCGTTCTTCCAAATATTCATAACTATAATCAAATATTTCTGAATTATAAGAGAAGGAATTCCAGTCTATCTTACCTTGATTTTTTTCTAATATGTGAATAGCCGCGGGATTATGAGACAGCTTGGACCAATCAACATTATCAATATTTTTTTCCAAAATATGAATTGCATTTGCTATTCCTGACAATTTACGATAATCCGCCGCTTTGTCTGCATATTTTTCAATAAATGATATTACTTTTTTTTGAATTGGACTGTTGTAGGCTGGCATGTGGTCATATACGAATCTCCAACAAACTTCGTTATAATTACGAAATCTTGATTCCTCTATACGGTCTGCCAAATGAATTGTATGTGGATATACAAGTAAATATAGGGGACTATGCCTCTGTTTATCCATATATTGTTCAATTAAGTGAAGAGCATTTGGGTTTTTTACTAAGTTATACCAATCTAAATATATTTTGTCCATATTTTTTTCCATAATAGGAATAGCTGATGTATTATGTTGTAAAGAATACCAACTTATTTCATCAAATTTGTCTAAATTTTGTTCTATTATATGAATTGCCTCTGGATGAGTATTATCACTTAAAAAATTGTGGAAAACACGGTCGTTGCCAAATATTTTATCCAAATTTTTTTTTATAATAGGCATCGCATTTGGATTTCTTGCTAAATATTCCCAATCTATTTTTTCGGGAGCTTGTTCCAAAATTTTTTCTATAAGAGGAATTACATCTGGGTTTGTATTAATACATAAATAACGAAAACTTACATCATCTAAAAATAACATATCTAAATGTTTTTTTAAAATAGGAATAGCACTTGGATTGTCTGCTAAACGACGCCAACAAATTTTATCTACATTTTCCTGCAACAAAGCAATCGCTTCTGGACTTCTATTTTGGCATAAGCACGGCCAATGAATTTTAAGTGGATATTTTTTTAATACGGGAACAATATCTTCACGCTCATATATACCAGACTGTTGCCAAGGTTCTGGAACAATTAATTGTTCAAACATTTTATCAATATATTTTGGAGTCATCTTTAGAGCATTTTTCTGGCGTAATACAATCTCCCAATTAATCTTATCTTCATCTATCCATCCACGTAATTTATACATGCTTTATATATCAATTGCATATTAGTCGTTTAAATCTATTTACATATTTTTATTTTAAATCATTATCATTATCATTTTGTAAAAAATTAATTGTATATTTACCGTTAATAAAATTATTCATTTGTTCTATTGTAATTTGTTGCCATCCTTTGAAACTCTGAATACCATCATGTGTTGTAAATATATCAACCAATAATTCATATTGATATATATCTGATTCATTATCTAATAAATTTAAGTAAATCTTCTTAACTAAATCAAGATATGTTGTTAACAAAATTGAATTATCATCAAATTTTAATTCATGAATTGGATCTAAAAAAGTACATCCATCAGATCTTATTTTTTTAGAAATTTTGATGCCATAATGAATATCTCCATAAAATATTCCCATAATATTACATATAAGATTTTTTTATATTAGTAAACATATTTGTAAAAAATTGAAATATAATAATTAACTAATGAATTAGTATATTTTATAATAGTCGGAATAATGTTCAAAAATATTAGTAGAAAAGAGATATGGGCTATTGTATTTGCAAGTAGTTGGACTGCATTAGGTTTCTATCGTGGTGTAATTCATCATGATTATATGTATCCTAAAAAAAAAGACCCCACAAAAGAAATATATTTGTATTCAAAGGAATTATCATACCAAACAAACAGAATAATGGGTGGTTTATATGGAATATTTATATACATAAACCCGTTTATTATCTTATATACGTTGCCAAAAGAATTGTATAGATTGGAAGTGGATATACGAGGCTTAGAAAATGAAAAGAAAACTAATGATTATAAACGACTTTAATATTTTACTCGTTGTCAATATTTCTTAATTTTATTAAATTTAGTAAACCATAATTGTTCTTGTTTTTTTTATTTAAAGAATATTTTTAAACCATTTAAATATAAATAATAATAATTGTATTATGGAGAATATGTATCATGCATTAACTGTTTTGAGAATTTACTATAATGAAACCGAACATTGGAAATTGATATTAGAAAAGAAAGATCTTTATCACTATATCCACGGTGATGAAGACGATCCATTATATGAAGAACAAATTCTTAAGGATAGAAAAAGGCATCTAGATGTTTATACGAGCCCTATTATGATATATAACAATAATATTTTCATTAAACCGCTTTGTGAAGTAAAATACAAGCATCTTATTGATAAATTTATTACCAAATATGATAAAACTTGGAGTAATATCATAAGAATTGTCAAGGTGGAAGAAAGAATTGAATCTAAAGATTTGATACATGTTCCAGGAGGGTATGAAATTAGGAATGCGGATTAAAATAAAATATAAAGTGTGTAATAAATAAATTTTAATAAGGTTTTTATATTACGTTTTTATAACCCAATTACCATTGATGTGTTCATCGCATTTTCCATCTAACCAAAAACGAATATGTTTTACTCTTGATGTATTACCATGGTGATAAATGTTTTCTATTAAATCTCTGATTGGACAAATATAAACTGCAAAATAGAAATCTGTTTGCTCATAAAATTTTTGCCTAGAGAATATTTTACTATGTAAACTACCATCTGGATATAAGACCTCTTTAAAAAAAAAATGCCTTGATATAAATAAATTTTTAATATTGTAAAATCGTTTGTCTTTTTTTGGAATTTTTTGAATAAAATAGGATGCAATGGTAAAAACAATATCTTCTGGAAAGGTAAAACCTAGTATTTTATCAATAACATTGGTATTCATCATATTTGTATAAGTATATGTAAAAATATATGTTTGTCTTTACATAGTTTTTACATAGTTTTTATAAAATGAATTATATATAATATTGGATTTTTAACTTAAAGCCCTTTAAGTTAAAAATTATATATATTAAATCGTTGTTATTTGTTTATTACAACTTCTTTTGCAACATTAGAAATTATTTTATTTATATTTTTGTGACTTTCTTCCTGCGTAGATCCATTCATAGAATTACTAACAATTTTTAAATATAAATTATTCTTTTTTGATTCTACATCGGTGCAATTCGGATTCAAATCTCGCCATTCTTTTATTTGTTTAATATTTTCATTTGCAATCGTTTTAATAGCTTTTGTTAAAACAGGTTTATTATCATCTTCTTTTGTCCATGTATCATTATCTTTAATATAAAGTATTTCACGTTTAAAATCGGAACAATGAATTGGTCGCTTATATTCTTCTAAGTTATTTAAATTTTTAACTATAATATTGCTGATTCCTTCAATATATCCTTTACGCCCTGTGTATTCCAAATCTTCTATACTGAGTTTAACAGAATTTACAAAATCAGCAATATTTAAAGCATCTTTACATGTTTCATTCAGAAAAATTTGCATATTAAATGTTTTGTTATGGCTATTATTAGTATTAGAAGTATTATGAGTTCCGTTTTTTATTATTTCTATCATCATAGATTTGCATTCTGATGTTTCTTTAATTAATTCAGAATTTTGTTTTACTAACATCATTATAAGTTGATCTTTATCTGAAGTATCAATTTCGGCATTTTCGGCGTTTTTTGGCGTTTTTTTATCTAAAAAATTACAAGTCTTAGAATGTTTCCAAAGACCAGAATAGGTTTGATATTTTTTACCACAATTACAAATATGCTGTGGGACATATTTCATTTCCGCGTTTTCCATTTTATTTCCATTGTGACGATGAATGTGTTTTTTGGTCTGAAGATGTCTAATCCAGTCTGATTGTTTAAAGCATTTAAAGTCACAATTTTGACAGCAAAAATCGGCGTTTTTTGGCTCTAAAATTAGTTCCATTATTTCCATATAATGGAAATAGAAAAAAACGCCTAAATCCTTTTTTATAAATATATAAAAAAATTATCGTCACAAAAAAATCATGAAAAAATGCATTTGAGACGATGTCAGTCACAACGTGTTTTTATTTTTGTAAACCTTTTGGACTTTTCTATTTTGGACATTTTAAAAATGTCCATTTTCGAAAACCAAATCACTTTTATAAATTGAAAAAATATGAAATTATATATATTAACGATTTTTGAACTTAAAGACTCTTTAAATACCTTTTTAATATATATTAACGATTTTTGAACTTAAAGAGTCTTTAAATTCCTTTTTAAATATATTATTGATTTTTGAACTTAAAGACTCTTTAAATAGGTTTTTAAATATATTAAAATATAGCAATTATTAAATATTAAATATATTTAATATATAATATACATGTTTTTTCAGGTTTTATTGGTTTTGTATTTTATTTTTGTTAATAGCAAAAATGTTATTTTAACTGTTAATCAGCTTGATATTGAAAATTATGTAGGTCATTGGATACAAGTTTACCAAGCACCAACAAACGTTATTTTTCAAGGTTATGGAACATGCATTACAGCTGATTATGGTGTACTAGATAATGGTAATATAAATGTTGTGAATACACAATTAAATAAAGATAATCAAATTGAACAAATTAATGGCTATGGGTATTATAAAAATGTCTCTGAACCAGGTAAATTAACAGTTCATTTAGTTGGTGTACCAGTTGATGCACCTTATTGGATTATTAAATTAGGCGAAATTAAAAACAATCAATATCAATATAGTATAATTACATCACCTTCAGGAATCTCATTATGGGTCTTAGTAAGAGATATCTCCACTTTTTTTGAACTATATAATTCAGAGGTAATTGATTTTTTATCTGAATATAATTTTAAATACGAACCTGTAATTCAAACGAACTGTATTTATAATTTTGATAATAATTATAATAATAAATTACGTTCGAATCAATTGAGTGAATGTCAAGTATCCAGTTATTTACAAAAGTCAGGATTTCCAGGTTATACTTTACCAACAATGGTCTGTATAAGTAAATATGAAAGTTCATACAATTGTGATGCTACAAATAAAAATACAGATGGATCAACTGATTATGGTCTTATGCAAATAAATAGCTATTATTGGTGTTCTGGAGATGTTTCTTCAAAATATAATGAATGTAAAATTGCTTGTTCTAGTTTATATAATTGTCAATACAATACCAATTGTGCTTATATTGTTTGGAAACAACAAGGATATACTGCTTGGTACGGATACCAAAAACATAAGTCTGAATGTGATTCATATAAAATTAATTGTTAATTATACATTTTCATATTCTTAAAGAAGCAATCTCTGAAACATGAACCAATTATTAAATTGCGGATTTTCCTCTTTATGTATACAAAATAAATTCTTATTTGTAAATATTATATCCATTACTATCATTTGATCATCTTTTATAAAATATTTATTATCAAAATAATATTTTAACTTTTTATCATATAAACTCACGTAATGTTCTATTAATTCTGGTTTTAATATAAAAAAACCACCTGCAAAACATACCGATCCATATTTGTTAGTTGGTGGTGACTTTAAAAGTGATTTATTACTATAATGTTCTAAAATATCATTGATTAATAAATTATATTCATAAGGTTGATTCTGAATACAACCATAATGAATTAACATTTTATTATATGGATTTTGTAACATTTTTAGTTGGTTAGGCCAATTACTCAAATAAGTCGTGTGTAGATCATCGGGACCATTACGAAAATATCCTATATCACACCAACCATAATATATTGAATTAAAGTATCTATTTTTAATTGCATCCTCTACAAAAAATACCTTTTCATTCCATAACATATTTAACTTCCAATCAGTGTGTTTATGCAAATCCATATTACTAGATTCATGATTTTTTATCCAATTTTCTTTATATTTGTAGGTATAAAAATTCGTTATTGATTTTATAATAACTTTTATTCTTTCATTATTATTAATTAATGGAAATAATAATTTCAATGACTTTACATCAGTGTAAATAACTAAATTAAAATTTTTTACTATTGATAATAGATTTTTTATCCAAATTAAATATTTTTCTGGTGAAAATTTTGATTTCATTACATACCAACATGTTACAAAAGTAATTATATTATCATTTACATAAGTATTTTTTATAGACATATTATTATTTGTTTGTGTTAGTTTACCTTGTGTTAGTTTACCTTGGGTAAGTTTACCTTGTGTTAGTTTACCTTGGGTTAGTTTACCTTTTAAATTAAATAGTAAATTCATTAATTATATATTTTTTATTTTTTTATATATTAATTATTTTTATATATAAAAACTTAAATATAATATTAAATTATTAATGGCACCTATAGTTTCTGAATTTATTTTACTAATTTTAAATTGTAAAAAGTATCATTTCAAGTCACTAAAACAAAAAGAGACATGGCTTAAAAATTTTACATTAATGCCTTATTTTCATGTTATTGGAGAACCAGAATTAAATACTAATTATAAATTTGATCATGATAATAATATACTTTATGTTAAAACACCTGATGATTATAACTCTTTACCTAAGAAAGTAATTGCTGCTTTCACAGCAGTTAACCAAGAATATACTTATGAATACATTTTTAAAACAGATGATGATCAAATGTTACATAATATTAAATTTTTAACAACTATACAGTCATTGCTTAAAAATAAAATTCCAAAAATACATTATGCTGGTAATATTATCAATGTTTTAAATCCTTATTTAAGTCAGTATAACATAATTCATCCTGAATTACCAGAAAATCTGCCTATTTTAAAAACACGCTATTGCAATGGTCGGTTTTACACATTATCTGCTTTAGCCATTCAACAACTAATTTCTAAAACCGCAGCTATTAACAAAGAATATTTAGAAGATTATGCTATCGGATATAATTTAGCTCCAGTTTTAAAAACAAATATGTTACATATTTATACTAACAAATATTTCACTGATATTATATAAATTTTATTCCGATATTTTTGTTAGTATTGCTAACTTGTTTAAAACCTTGTTGAATTATTGCTTTATTTTTATTCATATTTCTTATAGCTTTAAACATCTCTTCTTTATCTAGATCCTTCATTATACCTTCATAATTAGTAATACGTTTTTCAATATCACTATAATCATTTCGTTGGACTACTGTTGGAGGAATAATTAAAAACCATCTATTCATTTTTTGCAATACAAACCAAAATTTATCAATTGCAAATTGGTGATGATTTTCAGGGTGTTTTAATAAATTTGATAGACCCATTTTTATATTTGTTAGTAAGGGATTAATAAAATGTCCATTTACTAGATAACCAGTTGTAGTTTGACATCTAGTAACTTTTATACAGGTTTCATCAATATTTTCATATGGAGGCATATTATTACCTCCTAATAAAATTACATCCCAATTATTTTTATGTAGTTCCATAAATTTAGTAAATTTGGTTTTAAATAATTCCGGATCTAAAAATTTAATATCATCTTCCATAATTAAAACATGATCCCATTTATTAATTTGAGCCATTTGTAATATTTTTAAATGGCTCATACTACAACCTATAGCACCATTTTCCATTTTTATAGCATTAAATCTGGTAGCATTTATTCCCATATTTTTTAATTGTTGTTCTACATGTATTTTACGATCAGTCCGATGTTCTAAATTTATATAAAATGCATTTTTAATATCTTCTAGAGAATGAATGATACTCATAATAAATATATTTAATATATTATTTTTATTATGATTAACGAATATTAATAAACACCACCTAATTTTATGTTAGCTGATTTACCAGCTCTTGGTTTGGATGCAATGATTCTTGAATAGGCAGGTGAAAATTTATTTACATTTGGTGGTATAATTCTTTGACTTGAATTTATTTGTCTCAAATATTCATTATATTTTTGTATTTGAACTAATTGATCTTGATATGACGATAATTGATGGGATAATTGTTGTTGTTGATTTTGATATTGTTGTTGTTGATTATGGTATTGTTTCTGTGTTTGATTTGGATATTGTTCCTGTTGGTATTGTTCATGTTGGTATTGTTCATGTTGGTAGTGTTCCTGTTGGTATTGTTCCTGTTTATATTGTTGTTGTTGACGCATTTCAGGAGGTAGAATTTCCATAGTTGGGTCGGTTGAATTTTCATAACTATATTCAATTATTTCCTCTGCATTTTGTTTACCATATTGTTGAATCATTTCTTGCTTTTTTTCACTCGTTGGATAAAATGGAATATTGGACCAATCATCAGTTAAATAATTTATTTTATTTGTTTTAATTCTATCTGGATGTACTATTTTTCTGGCTGGTTCTCTCAAATCATATTTATAATAATTATCATGTTCAAAGCGAGTTCCGGTCATAAATGTAACAATATTAATCATAAAAATACAATCAGAATTAACTACATGAATATTATCCAAAGGATTTTTAGATTCATAATCAATTGTATATTCTAATTTATATATAGTTTTCAAACCATCTATACCATTATCATGTGTAGCTCTCCAAGGATCTTTACGATTAATAATTCGTGAGACACCATCAAATAGATGAATAATTTCTGGACTTCCAATAGGAAAAAATTGACTTCTATCAATTACTAACCCTACATGTTCACATCTTTTTTGTAATACATTGTCTTCCATACCCCATCCCCAAAAATTAGGAAAACCATTTGTTAATTCAAAATCAGATCCCTTTAAAGCAACAATACCTCCCAAAGCGTATTTAAAACCGTAAAAGTGCTTTACTACACCCTCTACCGTTTCAAAATTAAAAATAGTAGAAAATGGAATCGTATCTATATCATTAAATACAAATGTAATATTTTTATAATCATTTGGATATTTTTGTTTAATTGCTAAAAACCCGATATTTTTTGTACCACCTCTATTAAATGACCTAGCATCACATTGATGTGAAAAATATACCTCATAATCATCTCTATTTTCCATGATTGTATTTAAATAATTAGAAAAAAAGAATTTATGTTGTGGTCTATTTCTATAAGGAACAATGAATACAATTTTTGGAACCTTTTGCGACATATATTAAATTAAGTATTTTTAAATTAATTAGATTACGAATTAAATTTTTAAATATCCTAAACCCAAATATATTTATAAAATAATTTAAGCATAATTGGTATAGATATAATAATGATTAAATTAATACTATGGTTATGTTTTTTATTAATAGCTGGACCAGTAATATTACAAATCTTAACAGTATGTATATTTCTATTTTTTTCGTTAATTAAAAGAATAAAAAATTAAATAATTTAGAGTTTTAGTATAATATTTTATCATGTTTAAGTGTATATATCATATTTTTTTTAGATCAAATAAAATATCAATGTCCCAAATACAAATAAAAAGAGAGAAACGAATAAATCCAGAATAAATAATTTATAATTTATAATTTTTAAAAGTGATTATAATTATACTAACAAACTAGAGGAAATAGTTATAACAGCATACTTAGCTAATATGACCGCTGGAACTAACTCGTCTGTCATTTTTTCAAGCTTTTTAAAACATTTATTAATAGTTACCTCAGAAATTTCACTAATTGTTTTAACTTCCTTTTTAGATACATTTAATTTACAGAGCTGAGCAATAAAATATACTATACCAGCTGCGATGGAATGGGGTGTATTTTCAGGCATTAAATTTTTCTTTTCAATTTTAATAGCAATAAATTGACAAAGTTTAGTCAGTTCTGTATTAATATTTAATTTGCTGCAATATCTTTCAATAAAATCTTCCGGTTTAGTCTTGCAGAATGCAGTTTTATCTTTATTATCCATGTCTTTTTCCAAGACATTCAAAATAGTTTGTGCATTCTTACATCCCTGTGTAGCACTGGTAACATCTAAATGAAATACAGTTGCTAGTTCTTTAGCAGTCCTGGGATAATTATTGATCCTACAAGATATGTATATAGATGCCGCCATTAAACCATCTTTATTATCTCCCCTAAATGTTTGTTCATATTCACAGACCTTTTTATGATACCGAATAGCATCGTCAATAATTTTTTTGGAAATACCTGCATTTTGAGCATATATAGTAATTCTTTGAAATTCATCGTATTGTGATTTTTCTTTATAAGGCATAGATTGCCATTCGGTATATCGTCTAATTTTTCTCATTTCATATGTTGATTTACCTATACATAGAACTTTACAACCAAAAGAAGATTCTTCTAATAATGGATTAATAGGCATTCCACAACGAGTTGGATCAGAATTTTGATTATCATCAGCTCCATAATATCTCCATTCAGGGGATTGATCTAACATATCTTTATAAATGATACCACATTTATCATTAGTACATGTTAAAAACCCTTCATCTGAATATGCTAAAGATGCATGACACATTTCACAACATTCTCTATCACCAATAGTTCTATAAAGACATTCTAAAGGTTCTTTTTGTTTATCCGGATTGACAATTTCGGTTTCAAAAATATTCCAGAGTTTGGATTTGTCTACAGTAGTATCTTTCTTCTTTTTACTTCTTTCGTTGTTCATTATTTATTATTGTTTATTGAATTAGAAAATATATTTTTAAATCAATTTTATTTATTATTTAAGGTATATTTGCAATATTTATTTTATATGTATTTTTTTTTTTATATGGGTTTTTCATTATAAGCTCTATAAAAGAAAAAAATAGTAATAAGTAAAAATGTAAATGCACATCCATATTCTAATGTTTTTGTATCATATATTTTATTTATGTAGGCACCAATATAGGCTGCTAAAAAATAAGTAACAAATAATAAGGTTCCTACAACATAGTCAACTTCTTTTCTTTTGGCATATTCAATTACGGCTAATAAAGAAACAGGTGGTAATAATGAAAATAAAATAGTACCAACAGCAGTATTAAAATTAGGAAGTATATTTAATAAAATTACTCCAGGTAACATGATAAAAGATCCTCCTAACCCAAAAGCTCCACCTAATATACCAGAAAGTATCCCTACAATAATAGTATAAACTAAGCGTATATTCATTATAAATATAATAACAATATTTTTTTAAATATTTATATTATATGGGAAATCAAAATTCATCCAATAAAGAAAATAATGACGAATTAAAGCCAAAATCTATTTCTCAAATACTAGATTATATAGCGACACATTATATTTTGACATTAAATTTTAAAAGTTTAAGACAATTATATGATAAGGAATATTGTGATAAGCTAGTAATCTTAACTTCGGATATTATTGAACGATATTTTACCGACTTGGAGATTACATATTTAGCACAACGTGTAAAAAATGGTATAGAGGTAAATGAATTAGATAAAGATAAAGTTATATTTTTTGATCATGATATGTTAAATAAATTGGATGTTCAAAATTCAATAAAAAAAAAGAGAATATGTATTGGAATAGCAAAATTTTATATTAAAATTGCTCATGTATTTGCTGCTATTGTTACAACAATAAATCCAGTTTATGTATATAAAGATACAGAAGGAAATACTGTAAGAGCAACTTTATATGAAAAAGGAAAAATTCCTCCAAATACACCTAGGCAAATTTATAAAATGAATATATGTGAAAATCGCATAGATGCATTAAAAAATGGTCATGATTTAAACAAAGAAGAAATAATAGTAGGTCCAGAGGTGTGTTCTATGAATATAAGCGATAGTGGAGAACTAAAAGATTTAGATGATGAACCAGGAATCCCAGAATTAATGGAATTATATTTTGACGATAATTATGATTACGAAACTGGAAAATTTACGGGAATGTCTAAGGAAACAAAAGATATATTTTTAAAAGATTTACAAATATTTCGTAGTATTTTTACTGGTATTTCGGGTTCATTACCTACAGAAATTACAAAATTTAGTGATATAAAATTAAGGGATTATCATAAGATGGATGAATGTAAAGGAGACAATCCAAAGTTTGAAACAAATGTAAGTGGTCCTTTATCAAATAATTTGTTTGCAGCTTATGCAAATAATTTAAAAAAGATGATTTTAAAGGCAAACAACAATCAACAAGTACTATTGACCATAATAAATAAAATTTTTAAATACACAATTGATCCACAAACTAACAAAAGAAAAATTCGTATTGATCCGAAGTTAACTGAAGAAATGCTTCAAGAATTAATTGTAGAGGTAAGAGGAATGATAATAAAATTATATTTAACATGTGAAATAGATTATGTGGAAGGTTTAAAATTATATCAAGCAATTTTAGATACGAAAATTTATGAAACTACCCAAAGACAAATGAAAACATTGAATAAGGAATTAGTACAATTAGCTGTAGAAGAAACCATTCCCGAACCAGCTGAATTCCAAGAATTAAAAGAAAATGCGGAAGAAAAAATAGAGGAAAAGAAAGTAGAGCTGCAAAAACAAGCACAGGATTTACAAAAAGATGAAAATATAATTAAAGAAAATGAAGATCCAATAGCTCTTGTTCAAGAATTAAATCAGAATTCTGAGAAAGACCCAGTAATAAAAGATATTGAAATTCCTAGTCCAAATCCGATTCCAAATCCTACAAATTTAGAAACTAATTTAAAGTTAACAAAAGAAAATAATAAACAAATGCCTATGCAATTACCCGATAGAGTAAATGCAATTGCTGCAAATTAAATAATATCTTTTCTGTATTAATATATATATATTAATGAAAAAGGTATTTAAAAATATAATGATTATATTATTGATTGTTGTCTTCATTTATTTAGCATATAGATCCATGGATAAAATAGTGGAGGGATACACAGAATGTACTCAGGTTAAGAATTGTAAGGAGTGTGCAGGACAACCAGCAGTAAATGGCTCAAAATCAGTATGTTTTTGGAATGATGAGAAGAAAAAATGTGGATCATTTTTAGATCCGGGTTATTGGTTTACATGTGATTCACCCGAACCAGGTCCAGGACCTGGACCATATGTACCTCCTGGTCCAGGACCTTATATCCCCCCGGGTCCGGAAGCAGATTGTCAATCTTTAGAAGACGCGTTTGTAAAATGTATTAAAAACAACCGCTAATCATTTCATTTATTATATTTATATTATATATAATAAATATGTATACAGTTAAAAATAATCAAAATTTAGATTTTACTGGATCAGTAAAAACAGATCCTTATGGTTTGATACAAAAAGGTGGAAAAAGAAGAAAATCTAGAAAATCTAGGAAATCTAGAAGAAAAACGCGTAAAAATAAAAGACGTTAATTAAATATTTGTATTTATATTTATATAATGGCAACTATGGAAACTATGGACAGTTTAATTAAAAAAGGAAAAACTCCCGGTCAATTAAATGACGAATGGGATACACCAGAATTTATAGATCATGGATTTACATTACAGCAATACATTGATGAATGGAATAGATCTAAAAAAAAAATAAACTCAGAAAATTCACCTACATCTGTAGCTGATTTAAATGAAAAATACAAAGAAAATTATAGAGATGCAATACCCATACCTGGAGTAGTTTCAAGTCAAATTTCACCAGTCAAAAAAACATTTATAAGATCAATTGAAGATAGACCTTCTAAAATTGATGAAGATCAACAACTTGCAGAAAATGAAGATATATTATACCAAATTAACTATATTATTAATAATACCAAAAAAGGAAAAGACTTCAAAACAATGTTAATAAAATATGGTGTAATTAAAGATGAAGATATAACGTTATTAGACAAGAATGAAATTAATTTAGCATTTGATTTTGTAAAAGCAAGAAATTCTGGGAATTTACTTCCAGATAAAACAAGTTATGATAAAATAATAGAAAAAATAAAGAATGGAACAATAAAAAAGCCATCGCGATACATTGATGACCCAGATATTTTGGGAGGTAAAAGAAAATCTAGAAAATCTAGAAAATCTAGAAAATCAAGAAAATCTAGAAAATCTAGAAGAAAAACGCGTAAAAATAAGAAACGGTAAAAAAAAAATATTAGTATTATATATAATGAATTCACGGGCAGAGGCAGAAAAAAAAGAAGAATATCTTTATGAACAATTAGAACCAACATTTGCAGAAATATATGAAAATAATCAAAATATAGATGAATATTTAAATTTGTTAAAAGAAAACAAAATGACAATAAATGACGTTATAGGTCATCTAAATTTAGAAATTGCTGATGCTACATTTATTAAACTTTTTAGAAAATATATTTCTAGTAAACAAAGTGGAGGCAAACGAATGAAGTTAAAGAAATCCAGAAAGTCAAGAAAGTCAAGAAAGTCAAGAAAGTCAAGAAAGTCAAGGAAGACAAGGAAACATAAGCGAAGACATTAAAAATTTAGCAAATAAAAAATAAAAATCTAATATTATTATATAATGGCTCAAACTCGTAGTAAATCTCGCAGAATGCGAACTAGAAAGCAAATCTATCGTTCTCGTGTAAAAACTTCTCCATGCCGCGGTCAAACAGCAGATGGATGCAGGGAAAAGTATGGTTGCAAAAAGACCAGATCAGGCAGACGCAAGTCATATTGCCGCAAGCGAACAAATCGCAGATCTTAAATTATTCTTTAAATTAAAAAATATAAAATACAAAAATATATATATATTGTTAAATATATTTATATTATTTTTAAAAATTATAATATAGATATGTATATTTTGAACAAGTTAAAAACGAAGGTTATACCACCTGTTGCTGGTGTTTTAGAAATATTAGTGTACAAATTAACAAGTTAAAAACATGATATAATATTTTATCATATATCAATATAGCTATACGAATATAGATATATGATAAAATATTAGTATAATATAAAATGGCATCATTTAGTAGAAGTACCTCAGATATTCAAGAAAATATAAATATTTTATTAGACGGATATCCATTTTTAAAAGTATTTAGTAGGCCTAGAGATTTTGATATATTTAGCAAGGCAAATTTTGATATAATAAATCAATTTGATGGTATGTATTTTAAAATTAATTTTGCTGGTGGAAGGGCGGTTTCAGCAAGCCCATATTTAATAACAAATAATCACGTTATTGGCAATGAAGTAGATGAGACACAACACAAAATAGCAATGGGCATAAAAACCGATTATTATGCCCATTTTCCCCTAATAGAAAGTTATATTAGATACCAATTGATTAATTCGGGGGTTTTAGATTTTTTACCAAATGTACCTATTACACGTGGTCATACAACCAAACTGTTTAAGCGAATATATGACCCAATAACAAAACGATTTGTAAGATGGGAACCTTCTCCAGAATTTGAAAGTATAGTTTTTGTAAGATTACAGATAAGCATAAAGTCAATACTGTCCACTAACTTTCATAACGATAATAATTTATTCCAAATTTTGCAATACGACCAAACAGATAGCGAAAAAAGACGCATATTAGGTAGTGCAAACGCATATGTATTAGGTAGCGAATTATTATTTTATCACGAAAATGATAATACTACCATTCATCGTCGATTAAAAAAAGATTCTACTGGTGAGTCAGTATTTCCTGCTGAAATAATGGGCGATTTAATTTCTGAAAAACATCAATTGGCAAAAAAAATATATCAGACTATAAAGAGCGAAGGATTATCACCTCCTCTTTTACGGCATAAACTACATAATGGTGATACAATGGTTTTCCCAGATACATTATGGAAACATGCCGTAATTGATGCCAAAGAAAACAGAGACGCTAATATTATTCATATTGATGTGGCAAATACTTCTAGAGTGGCCAATATTATAGATGTAAATGTATGTGCTGAAAGAATACCCACAAATAGCAGTGAGTATGAAGGGAGACGTTTAATTGGTTTATTTTGTGGATTAATGGAATATTATTTAGAACCGCAATATTTACTTGAACCATTTTCTTTATTAGACGATGGCCCCACAGAGATAGAAGAACATATTCCAACAATCAATTTTGATGAAGGTGAATGTACCGATTTTTTGTCTCAATTAAGTAGGGGAGACGGTTGTATAGCTATAACAGATGTTGCTACAGAAACATCCGCAGTTATTTTAAATAGAGGAGGACTGAAACATAGAAAAACTAAAACAAAACCTAACAAAAGACGAAAGTCTAATAAAAGAAGGAAAACTAACAAACGACGAATACCTCGCAAAAAAAAATAAACAAATAACAAAATATACTAACAAGTATTATATAATATTTCACGTTTTATCAGCCTTTTTGTTAGTACGTTTTTATGTATATGTCCTAAAAAAACAAAGCTCTAGGCATTCTTCCTCCATAAACAGAATTATATTTTTTTGTTTTACATGATTTTATACGAATTTTTTGTATTAATAATTTTGTATTTTTATTACGCATTTTTCGTGTCATTTATATTATTAATAAATAATATAAATTTTTTAAAGTTTACAATGTAATTTACATCTTACCAGCAGCGGCAGCCTTGGAAGCAGCAGCTCCAGCAGCATTAGCAGCCATGGCGGCCTTAGAAGCAGCCATCTTAGCACTCTTGGCAGCAGTAGCAGCCATGGCAGCAGAAGATCCGCGAGCAGCCTTAGCAGCACGAGATGCAGCCTTGGAAGCCATCATAGCGGCAGACTTAGCCTTACCAGCAGCCATAGCAGCACCACGGGCAGCAGCCTTCTTCATGGATCTAGCCATACCACGACTTGCTTTACGAGAATGAGATCTTCGGCGAGAATGAGAATGTGCACGACGACGAGTAGCCATTATATATATTATACTAAGAAAAAATATTATTTTTATAAAAATAATATTTTTTTCTCCTAAAATTTAATATTTTACCAAATAGTATCTGTTGATGGCCAATACATTTTATCCTTCTTTTTAATATTATAAAGTGTCCTAAATAATTCTAAACGTGCTAAAGGACAATTAGTTCTATATTTATCCATAGGATGTGGATTAGTTTTTAATTGTGCTTTTACTGCTTCATCAAATATTTTTTGTCTAGCTTGTATTGCTATATAAACGAAGAATGCATGAAAAGATAACGCACGAATAGGAACAATATCTTTATTTTTATCCTGAAAGTCTCGTAAATATTCTTCACAAATTGCTAAACCTGAGATATCTGCTAAATTTTCCCCAGTACTTATACTAGCGTCCATTTTTATTCCATCATAACTAGCAAATTTTTCATATTGTTGAATAATGTTTTTAACTTTGTTATTAAATTTCGTCCTGTCATTTTTGGTCCACCAATTATGTAAATTACCTTTTTCATCAAATTTACTACCTAAATCATCTAAACAATGAGACATTTCATGACCTAAAGTATAACCAATATGAGCTAAATTATACTCAATTCCTCTTTCATCTAAATCAATAAATGGTTTTTGTAAATATGCTAAAGGAATATAAATAGAATTTTCAGTAGCAGTATAAAATGCATTTACGATATAAGATTGTTTTCCTATTAATTTAAATTCCTCCCAATCCACTAGCGGTATATCAACATCTGATGACTTACCGTCCAATCTAATCAATTGTTTTCTTCTCCAATATGCCAAACGCCTCATATTTTGATATGCATCTGTATTATTGTAAGGTAAAATAGGATCTTCACGTAAAATTTTTGGACTACCTATTAGTAGTTTAATATTTTCTAACTTTAATAATGCATATTTTTTGGTACTTGGAGATAACCATGTATTACGCTGAACAATTCTTTTATAAACAGTTAATAAATCATGAGCTAAATTTTTGGTATAATCTATGTATTGTTGATTCTTATTTTTTTCAATATATTCATTTGTTAAAAATGTATTAAAACAAAAAGCAAGTCCAAAAATAGGATATAGCTCTTTTGGATAAGGAATAGGCTGACCATGAATAAACTTGCCGTGAAAATTAAAATATACTTGTCTCCATTTATTATGAAAACGCATAAGTTGACGAAATACTACATATAAATAATAAGTTCTCCATTTACTACTTTTCCAAGCATCATCCGTTGTTAATAATTTTATAACACATTTTAAATAATTTTTACTTGTACATATAAAATAATCAGGAACATTTGAATACCCTATTTTTTTTGCGAATCTTTCCCAATCAAAATTATATTGTGTTAAAGCTTCTTCTTTAGTTATTTTATTGTATCCATCTTCGTTATCATCTTTAATAGAATCACATCCCATCGCAGTTAATAAATCATATTCACAATCCCAAATATCTTCGGATTTTAAACCATGTCCTTTTCCCAAACATAAATTAAACATTTCATCAATAAATTCTAAATATTTTTTTTTAAATTCTAATTTATATTTTTTGGTTTCTTGATCATCTTTGGTATCTTCAATATAAATTTCATAATCATAAATGGTTAATTGTGGTGCCGAAACACTAGATCTATAATATCTAACATCTTTCTCATCCTTCATTACACCCCATACTAAAGGACAACCCCATGAAATAATTTCATTTCTATTTTGTCCTCCTAAAATTTCATAAATATCGTTTGAAGCAATTCTTTTATCAATTAATTTAACATAATATTTTACAAAATCTTCGGCAGGTTTATCATACAAATGGTATAATGATTCATATAGGTTTTTAATTGCAATTGCTCTTTTTGAATTATTATTTTTAATATATTTTTTAACAATATCAATTAATTCATAAAATACTTTTTCTTGTGTTACCCGAAAACTATCAATTTGAACATATTGTTTTAATTTGTGTTTTTTTTTTAATTCATTTGTTTTATTAGCCAACCATTGATAATTTATATAAGTATAATAATCATCTTGTGCAGTATATTTTGTTGGCGTAAATGGTGTTTTAAATAATTTAATTAACTGCTGTTCTATATTAGAATCTTCCTTTCTTAAACTACGTCTAAAAGTTTTTTCATATTCATCTTCAAATTTATTGAAACTATTTGGATGTATACATTTCTTTTGTCTGAATTTCTTTGTTTTATTATTTTTTTGTTTAGTTTTTTTTGTTGGC
>Ga0209597_1000016_pt1 | contig 100022 bp, 86 predicted proteins | sample M_140625_MF_Meta_FD_187316 | JGI IMG/M metagenome (GOLD analysis project Ga0209597, IMG submission 187316) | Freshwater microbial communities from Lake Montjoie, Canada to study carbon cycling - M_140625_MF_MetaG (SPAdes) (version 2) | ecosystem: Environmental > Aquatic > Freshwater > Lake... | reverse complement strand
AAAATACTATATAAAATACTATATAAAATACTATATAAAATACTATATAAAATACTATATAAAATACTATATAAAATACTATATAAAATACTATATAAAATACTATATAAAATACTATATAAAATACTATATAAAATAATAAAAGTCAATAAGGTAAAATATATATAAATACAATAAAAAATAATATAAAAACGGTCGACAAGCTAAATTTTATACTTTATATAATGAATTAAGTATTTCATCTAAATTAATATCACATAATATACTATAAGTATCATTTATTCCTGCACTAATTGTAACAATATTATTTTTTATAATTAAACCACATACTAATTCAACTAGTGCATAATATTCATTCATTATATCAAATGGTTTACCATACATAATTATATCAAATGGTGGTTCATAATTAAATATATAAAAAAAAGATTTACGTATTGGAATTGTATTATCAGACAATATTTGACTAACGTGACCAATATTCAAATAATACTTTTGTTTATTCATATTAATAATTATTGGAGGTACATTACACTCAATATGACTCATTTTAAGTAAATTTGGTATATGATCATATTTAATTTTATTATTTATATTATCTGTTTCATATAATTTATTACATATTCCTGTATTTATATCACATTTTAATATGATATGAGGACTTATAATATATACAAAATATAATTCATTAATATATTCAAAAGGCATCCAATTTTTATATCTTTCTTTTCTTCCATATTTCCTAATTTTATGGTTATTCTTCATCTTCATTACGTTCAGAAAAATAATTATAAATATCTTTTGATAATTGTTCTGGCCATTTATCAGTTGGAATTAAAATACCTTTTTTATCATAAGTAATATATGTATTAGGAGAATAATTATGTTTTACTAAAATATTCCATCTTTCAGAATATTTCCTATTTTTAATACTACCATGAAAATTATGACGAATAACACCAGATATATATCCAAATTTTAAATTTTTTATTTTATTTTTAAATGGCATAATTGAATCATTAATATTTTTTATAATATTTTCTGGTATTGTTTTATATTCTTTTCCTAATAAAGATAATAACATAATTGTATCACTCCCTCCTAATATAAATTTATCGTATAAACCACCTATATTTTCATAAGAATTTCGTGTAATAGCCCACGCATAACCAGAATGACTATAATTTATATTATTTTTTGAAGCATAAATATATCCTAACCCTTTATCATAGTTATATCCTGCGCTTGTATGTATACTCATTGCAAATTTATCTTTATCCATATCAACTGCATGACTAAATAATTGTACAATATCTTTTGAACCATTTAAAATACATAATGTATCTAATGCCCAGTTACTATTTTCAAATTCAATATCTGAATCAATCCATGCAAATGCTTTATAGGTAGATGGTAATAAATATTTTACTCCCAAATTAATCATATTTTCTTTATGCCACATTGGTACTGTTGTTCGTAATTGAAGATGTTTAATATTATTTTCTTTTGTAACTTGATGAACTTGATCTCCGTACGCTAATTCAACAATATATAATTCAACATGTTTATTTTTTTCCATACGTGACACGAATTCACGTAATAATTTATAACGTTTTTTATACATACACGGATTAGACATGACAACAATGACATGTAATTTATCTTCAATTGGTGTCATATGTTCTGATAAATTAACAAAATTTTCTTTTGTTATAATACTATTTTCTTCTGAATTATTCTGAATATATTGTAATGTAAAGGAATTAGATATAGAATAAAATGATTCAAATTCAGAATAATTATCTATTCGTGAATACATGATATTTATAATATATAATATTTTTAAAAAAAATATTATATATTTTATTAAAAATTTATAAAGTAAATTTTTTTATTTTATCCACCGTCTTATAACTTAATTTTATTTCCTATAACAGTTTTTAGTAGTACTTTTGATATTTATTCAGTAAATATACTGAATAAATTTATTGTAACATCATAAATTCTGTTATAGTAACATTTTTGGTACGACTTTTTCACAAAAAGCCGTGATTTTATCTTATATTCTATTGTATATCATGTTTTTACTTTTATTTTTAATTAAAATAATTAAGAATACTATTTTATTGAAAACGGTCAAAAAGGTAAAAAATACACAACTTTTTTATTCTATTTATTCCTATAACAGAATATAGTAGTATTTATTAACCCAGGCCTAATTGTGACAATTATACTAAATTAAATAAAGTGATGAAAATCTTTTATTAAAAAAAAAATATATATATATATATATAAATTTCAAATGAATACTTGTAATGATTTAAAATCATCTATTATTGATTCTAAAATGGTAATTCCTATAAAAACACATTCATCCATAAATTGTGCTCATAATTTTAAATATACAATTAAAAAATATAATACTATAGAAAAATATTTATCGTTAGTAGATCCAATTTTAATTAAATCTTTTGATGATATAAGTAATGTAATTAATTTATTATATGACAAAAATATAAATAAGATGATCCCATATCCTATATATTATATTAATATGGATAAAAGTCTTGATAGGAAAGAATCTATAGAAAAAGAATTATCAAAATATACTAGTACTTTTACAAGAATAAAAGGTGTAGATGGTAGTTTAATTAAAAATATGAACTCAGATAAAATAAATGATATTACATTTACTTGTGATTATAATAATATGACAAAAGGTGAAATTGGATGTTGTTTATCACATTTACTAGCAATAAAAACATCTTATGATAACGGAGATGAATATTCAATAATAGTTGAAGATGATGTTCAATTAAATCTATTAAATATACTTGATGTTGATTTTAAAGAATTAATAGAAAATGCTCCTGAAGATTGGGAAATTATCAAACTATTTACTAATAGAAACCCTATTAATAATCCTACTAAAGAATATAAAAACTTTAAATATCATTTAGAAGAAGTAGCTATTTATCCAACATATGGAGCAGTTGGTTATATTTTAAATAGAAAAGGTTTACAAAAAGTGGTTAATTATACGTGTGTATCAGGTAAAAATATATTTCATATACCAAAAGACAATAATATTAAAACAGGTTCTTCAGATTGGATCATTCATAATATTGCAAAAACATATAACTTAATACCTTCTATATTTTATCCTAACAATACTATACTAAAAAGTACATTACATGATGATTATACAAAAAGACATTTTTTAAAGTCATACGAAATCGTAAATTATCATTATACTACATCTTCAATAACATCTTCAATAACGTCTTCAATAACATCAAATAGTGGTGATAAGTAGACTATTTTTTCAAGGCCTTACCCCAAAACTTGCTATAACAGATTGTCAAATAATATTCTACAGTTTTGTTGTATATTTTATTAAATTTTTACGTAAAAAATACGATAAATATAATAATTACATAAATAAAAATTGTAGAATTAACCCAGGGCTAGTCGCAATTAATACTTGGGTTAGTTATCTAATTTTATTAAAGAATAAATTTGACCTTGTCAACCGTTTCAATAAAATTTTTACCTTGTCGACCGTTTTTATTTTTCATAGTTTTGATTATATTTATAAATATTATATAATTGTGTGTAGTGTTTTTACGTATATTATTAATTAAAATAATTAATAATACTATTTTATTGAAAACGGTCGACAAGGTAAAAGTTGTATAAAAAATGAAAAAATACGACTAGATTAACACACCTTTTATATCAACATGAGACATACCTTTCAAAGTATTCCTATTTATGTATCGGATGAAAAAACACGTTATTTTTTGTTTGATATTTTGTTACCCCATGAGTATGATGAAGCATCTATTTTACTCGTATCACGTTTGCTCATTCAATTACGAAATGATTGTAACAATGATCGTCATGAAATTAATCGTATGGTAGCTCAATTTCTCGAATCGTTACCTTTTTTCAGTTTTAATTATTTCTTTTTTCAACAACCCCAAGAAGATGTAGTACGTTATTCAGACATTGGTATTACCTCTCTTCATATTGGTGACAAGACATTTTCCGTATCCACAAAAGAAAATGATGAATGTATTGTTTGTATGACACTCATGAAGGTTTATTTGAACGGTACGCATGATTAATGGAATTATATAAGTACATGTAGATTTTTGTAGTACATAGACTACAAAAATATTATACAATTGTTACCCAACCTGCATCTGCTAATCGTCGACATAAGTCTTCTTTACTTCCTTGTTGTGATATATGGTGAGTACGGGCTAATTCTTTTAATTGAGGGACAGTTAACCCCACTCGTCTTGTGTAGGAACAAATGGGTCTTTGAATAGGAAAAGGTAGATACATGTCATGATCTATAGGATTTAGAAAATCCATAGGTGCCAAGTGATCCAATGGTACTAGAGGAACATCATGAAATAATTCTTCTTGAACACGTTGGGCCATTGTTTCATCTTGGGATACATCCATGGTTTCAATCGTTACATCGACTTGACACGTGTCAATCATGTTTTTCATAACATCATGTACACGTTTCACCTCTTCCACGCTATGTGGAATCACTTCATGTTGTGTATTTACGATTTCGATGACATGAATCATACGTTCTTGTATCTCTTCCATACGATCATATCGTTGAAATAATGGGATTACTTCATGTACATGAGTATGAAGGTCTTTCATTGCTTCTACTGTAATTGGAAACGTAATTAATAATGTATCCCATAGGTGTAGTACGCTATTCATGTGTTGTACCTCTTCCATATAACGTTGTTCTTCCTGACGTTGTTGTTCTTCTTCCTGACGCTGTTGTTCTTCTACGATACGAAATTGTTCTGCTTTTGCTTCTTCTTCCAACTTTTGCTTTTCATAGTAACGTTTTTTTGCTTCATTACGATACTCGTCCATTAGTGTAACTGATATTGTTATGTTTTCAATTGATTATTTTTTCATTTTTTATTTTTTATTTTTACTTTTTACGTTACTGCTAATATCATTACTATTAAATAAAAAAAATGAAAACCGTTACTTTTTTTATAACGTATCATATAGACAAAAGTCATGTTGATAATGTATGTAGTACTTCTACTTCCACTTGTGTATGCAAAAGTGCATCCAATTTATGTTTGTACTCATATTGATTATTACACACATCCTCGTCATGCTCAACCTGTATGGGTAATTGATACAAGTCATTCATTCTCTTCCCTTTATTCAACGTATCATGCAAAATGTTCCACAACCAAACCATTTCCTACGTATATTTATCCACGTAAACGTAGTCGTAGGATGTATCGCACTATTTATACGCCGCCTACACTTTCAGGTTCTTATCATGCTGACCAGTATCCATCATGGATTGTAAGTGATCATTTATGTATGTATGCACCATTACCATTTAAAATTCAACATCATTATGTGATACAACCTTTTTCCGTGTGCGTAGGAAAAAGAAATACATCACGACAATGTATGAAAAAAATAATATATTAAAATACAATACAATGAACAATTTCATAATTCATTCAAAGTCTTTTCACAAAAAACCTTGTTATTGTACGAATCTTTCTTCTATGAAAAAAAATGAAAAATAGGTACGATCAAATGATCGGTATATCCATTCTACCGTACATTCATGACTGCAGTTATATTTATTTCCGGTCATGCAGTTGAACAACCAGAAGACCCCTATGAACCCATTGGTATTACTACAACCATGGTCTACTCTCAATTGTTGGCAGGTCGATCAAATTTTGAAAACAGTGATAGCATACAGGATGAATTACGATTTTGGGGTCATCAAGTTAACCCACGGCGTAAAAAAATAATACAAACCATCATTTCCGAATCAATCTCCAAACGAAACAAAGCATTACCAAAAGTAGAACATAGTTCATTACTACGTTTAAAACCCATCCGACAACAACATCATTTGTCAATGACCTATTTGGATTCGATTATGAAACGAGCTCGTATCATTGCGGATAGCGATGAAAATAAAATAGAATGGTATGAATACTTTTGGGGTACCATTAATCCGGACCATGAATGCATTCAATTCTTTCTTTCTATTATTCAATCGGATACCATACCCCTGATCAAAAAGTTTGAACAGTTAGAAAACATGGAGATTTCACCACATCGATTGGTACGAGCAATGAATTTTTATATCAAGGAATTATTTTATCAAACGGAAGATTATACCACGAAACGCTATACGATGGCGAAACCCATTTATAATAAAGCCTATCAATTCCTCCCTAATTTTGATGAAACGACGCATGAAATTACACATTCCTTTTATGGTATTCATTTATTGTATGATAGTAAACACAAAACTTCTATTTATGACTATAAGGATCAACCCATTACAAATGACAATAACATTGGTGGGTATAGTTGTACATCACCGATTGACCATACGTACCTCCAATTTGAACCGACCATGCCGATGCGAAATGAAGTTGCAGATCTAGCAGTGGAACGATTTACTTATGATATTATGAACCAACATAATGGTACCATTACATTACGTGATATTATTGAATTTTTCAAGTTACAAGGGTATACAGAATTATATGTGATTGATACGAGCTGTCGTAATTTTGATCAAGGGGTATGGACATTTGAACGAATTAGTTCATTAGAATTATTGTTCAAAGTCAATCGTCTTCATAAAAAAGAAAAAATGTAATAATTGTACTCCTCACACTCACTCTGACTAACAGAAACTGTAATAGTATTAACACTACCTCCTACATACTGTTGTTTTTCAATTACGACTAATTTAAAAAATAATAATTACATGGATCATTGAATAAGGTTACTAAATAGAATGAAAGCATATTCTTTTTTTATGTAACAAACATAAAAAAAGAAATAAAATAAAATATAGTAACTTGTAAAGAAATGAAAGACCTACATGATTTTATAGAACGACTTACTGAAATAGAAGACCGAGATGATTTTATAGCAACACTTATTGAAATAGAAGATGAACCAAGTTCAATTATAAATACCGTACTAAAAGTACATACCATTATTCAATTTATAAACGGTAAGTTACATCCAAAACGTCCAGTATCGATTACTATGATTGAATCATTATATGACTTTCTGGTTACACATCATTTTGATACGATCGTTGATATGTATAACCATTCGTCTAACTTTTCAGAAGAGGAATTCTATCAATTATATAAAGAATGTGCTGGTGACTCTTCATTTGAACAAGATTTGATAAATGCAATGATTGTATACGATGTACATTTACTTGATATCAAAACATATATTGAATATGTTATGGCACCTCGTACATTTGGTAAAAAGAAAAAAAGAAAAACGTGTAACAAACGAAATAGGTCTACTAGAAAACGTGTAACTAGTACAAAACAATAATAGTATACTTTTCATAATAAATGATTATGAAAAAAATATGGGTATTCTTCACCGTCTTATAACTTAATTTTTACCCCTTGTCGACCGTTTTTATTTTCTCTTATTTTTCATTGTATTTATAAATATTATATAATTATGTATCATGTTTTTACGTTTACTTTTGATTAAAATAATTAATAATATTATTTTATTAAAAACGGTCGACAAGGTAAAATTTTATTTGCTATAACAGTTTTTAGTAGTAATTTTACTATTTATTCAGTGAATATACTGGATAAATGTATTGTAACATCATACATTCTGTTATCGTAACATTTTTGGTACGGGTTTTTGTGAAAAAACCGTGGTATTCTTATTAACGTCCAGATGAAAACGAAAATGAAAGCATAGATTCATTTGGATTGGATCGTGATTTATGCATTCGAAGTGGAATAAAACAAGATGGACACACACAATATGTACAACCTGTCGTACAATAATACGCCAACCATTTCTGGTCATCTGGTACAATTGCTTTTTTACATTCATCACATACTGCATCTTTCATATCTTCACACAATACAACCGGATGTACATGACTACGAATACGAAATGGACCATCGTATTGAACTGCCAACCATTTTTGTTTCCATTGTTGTTCATTACGTTCCAAGGCGTGAGACACGAGATCCAAATGACTATGATTGCTATCACATAGATGATCTTTCATTTCATCACGTTTCGTAATGACTGTACAACCATAAGGTGCATACAAACAGGGAATAGGATATTCCGGGCATATTTCCAAATGTACTTGTACGAGACCCTGCTTTCCTTTCCATGAACAATATTCACATGATCGTTCGATACTGGGACATGTTACTGTAGAATGTGTTTCGTACTCAAAATGACGACACGATTGAGTACAGTGGTCACAGGTTTGAATACGATGACTGCACTCATTCATTCGATGGGATTCTATTTTATTAGAACAATAAAGAATAGTACAATCAGGACAGGGTACTTTTGTAAAGGAACATGTAAATTCATGAACAACCATACGACTTAATGCATCGATGAAAGGACATCCGTTTTCATGGTTACGACAATGTACCATACATCCATTAATTTTCATACGTTTGGAAAAATCAGGAACCAACTGCATGGACAAGGTACGACAATCTGGACATTTGTTTTGTAAATTAGCTTCCGAACGGAGAATACAGGATTGACAAAATGTATGTCCGCAATTTAAACTCATTGCTTCCTTACATACATCATGACAAATGGAGCAAATAAAATCATCCATTGGTTGATTCACAAAACGTTCAACTGGCCATCCTCCTGATTCTGTAATGGGGGGAGAACGAACAAGTTGTGCAAGTTGAACAGGTTGTGCAAGTTGAACAGGTTGAGCAGGTTGAGCAGATCGTGATCGAGTCAACCAATTTAATGCAGAGGAAGTGGAAGAAGCAGAAACCATTGGTACAGTGGGCGGTATTGGATTATTTTCTACTGACTCAATTGGTTCATTGTCAAAACGATTCATTAATTGAGATAATAGTGAAATGATATTATCACGTGATCGTATGCTACTGGTATCATTTCCAGAAGGGTCCAGATGTAGATCCATATTTTATATATCGTTTTTTTTAGATGACTTTTACCTTGACGAATATGATTATTGTATATAATAGAATATAATACTTGAGTAATACCACCGTCTTATAACTCAATTTTATTTGCTATAACAGTTTGTAGTAGTATTTTTACTATTTATTCAGTGAATATACTGAGTACATTTATTGTAACATTATAAGTTCTGTTATAGTACCAAAAATGGTACGGGTTTTTGTGAAAAAACCGTGAGTAATACGACTATATCATGAAAAAAAATAAAAAAGTATTATACTTTTTTTACGATGAATGAATAAAAAAGTATGAAAAAAATTTTATTTTTTTTTATTCTTTCATTTAATAAAATGGGTAAAAAAATGTCAAAACGTTCCGCTTCCAGAAAACGATCGGTTGATCTGTCGAGTAAGCAATTAAAATGTATAGAACCTGGTGCTCCAGTGTTATCTGTATTAACAAAGGTACAAAAACACAAACGTAAATCGTTATTAAAAAATAAAAAAATTAAATGTTAAGTATAGTTTAGTTTATTCACCGTATTATCACTTAATTTTATTTGCTATAAAACTTTTTAGTAGTATTTTTACTATTTATTCATTGAATATACTGAGTACATTTATTGTAACATAATAAATTCTGTTATAGTAACATTTTTGGTACGGGTTTTTGTGAAAAAGCCGTGAGTTTATTTTATTATTTATTATTTTATTTTTTCTTTTTATTATTATAGTATTTATTTCTACATTAATTATTTATGTATCATTATCATATGGTACACGTTTTTTTTGATTTTTAATTAAAAAATCAAAAAATTATGTTTCAAACGTCCATTAGCTAGATGTTTGTCCATGAACAATTCTTCCATTATTCCATGTTGTATCTACGACATCACCATGAACATAATACATGACACCCTTTCCATGTGGTACACCATCACGCAGGTTTCCTGTATAGCGTTTTCCCGATGAATAGGTTACTGTTCCATTTTCATAGACATGACCATCACGTTCTTCTGACCAATCGCTCATCACAATCATCGACTCGCCATGGATCATCAATGTGACTGCCTTTCCCAGTCGTGCTCCTTTCTTCCATTTCCCTTGTAGTGTACAACCATTTGTAAAGCACCACCGTCCAGGTCCTTCTTCTACACCATGATTCCAAGATCCATGAAACACATTTCCACCCCGATATGTCATGGATCCTGGTCCATGTTGTTCACCATTAACAAATGTACCATGATAGATGGAACCATTCGTATAATTCATAATTCCTTGGCCATGAGGGATAATACTGTTGTCTTTACATACCCCTTCATACATAGTACCATTGGTATAATGAATGGTAACGGAATGACGTACACCACGATTCCATCGTTCTGTTACGTGTATGGATGATGGAAAGGTAACATGATGTACACCATGACGAACATCATCTACCCATGACCCATGATAACAAATTCGGTTTGCTAATGTCATGGTACCATGTCCATGCCGTTTTCCTGATCGAATGTCACCTTCATATTTTTTTCCATTGGGGTATACTACAATACCATAGCCAGTATACATATGTACATCTACTACACACGTACCCTTACTAGAATAAAGTAACACATCCTTACTAGTATGTTTCATAGGGAACAAACACTCTTTTTTTTATATAATGATATATAATTTGACAAGCGAGACGATTGTTCTTTTCATTTTTTTATGATAAAAAAAATGAAGAGTATATAGCGTACTGTTATTTTAGTACAAATCTAGAATTAATGGATAGAGAGGATCCATTTGAAGTAACATTTCATCGTTTACTCACTTATCATACACCTACTCATTTGTATGAAAAATCAATACGTGATATGACTCGGTACCATTCCTCTTCTTGTATTTATACAGTAGAACAGTTTCGTCACTTGATACAAGAACCAGCATTTGAAACATGGTATAGATGCCTTTTGTATCAAAATTATATGGAACGGTATGGTAGAGAACAAGAGGAGGTATCAAGTGATAAAAAATACAGAAATCTTATTGTACGAAAATTATTACGTGTGGCGTATACTGATGTAAAAATTATGCGTATTTTAGATTTTTTGCTCTATAAATCAACTGTACATGCAGAAGAAGAACAATAAAATTCACGGTTTTTTCACAAAAGCCGTGAATAAATAATAAAATTGCTACTAAAAACTGTTATAGCAAACAAAATTAAGTTATAAGACAGTGTTTATTATAGTACAATAAATGTACTATAACAATGTTAGTTAATGGTAATGATTTATTCACGGTTTTTCACAAAAACCCGTACCAAAAATGGTACGATAACATAATTTATGATGTTACAATAAATGTAATCAGTGTATTCACGAAATAAATAGTAAAAGTACTATTAAAAACTGTTATAGCAAATAAAATTGAGTTATAAGATGGTGTTTACTTTTCTAGTATTTATGATTGTATTTACAAATATTATACAGTGTTTTTACGTATATTTTTAAAATTCGGTCGACAAGGTACATACATATTACAATAAATGTACTCAGTATATTCACTGAATAAATAGTGAGTTACAAGAAGGTGTGAATAATAAAATACAAAAAAAATAAAAACGTATGATAACATAAATGGGTAGTATATTAGGATCAAAACAAAAAGAACCTACTGAAATAGTACAAGATAAAAAAGAAGCATCTAGTAACACAGCTATTGAATCACTAGTAGAACCTATCCGACTTGGAAAAGAAAATGGTATCTATCCAGAAACTGCAGTCATCACCATAACAACACATGGTATAATTATAGTAGATCAAAAAAATAGAATTCCGGAAACATTTCGTATACCAGACCCGATTCGAATCATAAAAGTAAATTCAGTTATTCCTACAATTGCTAATGTTGAAGAAGATATACATATTAACACATCCATTCAAGTTATTTTTAATCGGATTAATGATCTTGTTACAGAACAAGATCAAACTGTGTTATTAGAAACATGTAAACAAATTGCTACTTCTCTAAAGAAACAAATTGGTACCAATTTAGTCGTGAAAGAAATAGAAAAAGAGTTGAAAAAAGATCCAGATGCTGTCATTAAATATGATAAAGATTTTTTTTACAATATTGAAAAAGGATTTCTTGTTGCGGACTGCACAGGAAAATACATTATCAATAAAACCTATACCGTTAATAAAACACATGATGTCATTAATTCTGATCCACGTAATTATGATATGAAAATTACGATAATAAATGGTTCTACTGTAATTGATCTCATGACTGAAATTAATTTAGCAAAAGGTATCCGAACGAATTACGGAACATTATCTGTAACTACAAAAGATATTATTACGTTTTTACAATCGAAACAGGTTAAACGAATCATCATTTTTGATTTTTCGTGTTCCAATCTTGGTTATCCTACTTTTATCGATGCTTACTCTGATGATCATAGGGCTGAACGATTACGAAAACGTGAATTACTAGCTAATGCTGATCAAATTTTTTGGGGTACATCAGTTCGGCGTATCAAGAAACATGGATACTCTACACGTTCTAGATACCACTCCTCTAAAAAAATAAGATCCAAGACCTTTTCACAAAAAGCCTTACTCCGCTCAAGACGGGTACCCCAAAACTTGCTATAACATAAATTTGATTACTATTACTTATCTATTCAGTATATTCACTGAATAAACACCGTCTTCTAACTCAATTTTATTTGCTATAACAGTTTTTAGTAGTATTTTTACTATTTATTTAGTGAATATACTGGTTACATTTACTATAACATCATACATTCTGTTATAGTAATATTTTTGGTACGGGTTTTTGTGAAAAAACCGTGTGAATAAACTATAAAATACTACTATATTCTGTTATAGCAAATAAATAGAGTGAAAAGGGTCTGATAAAATCATATAAAAATGAAAGAGTACGATACGATTGACAGTTACATAAAGGTTATTAATATTATGTTAATATGGAAACAACATTATTCATCATCTTTTGTCTAGATGTAGGTAGCATTATTCTTTGTATGGAACGATTAGAAGATACATCTTTGCGTGAAACGATACGGGTTCAATATATTCTATGTTTGTATGTGTGTTATGTTATTGCTTTAGTATGTATTTTGTTTCGTTTTATTCCATTCACCATCTTTTACAAATGATGATACGATAAAAAATGAAAATATGAAATGATATAATACAATGTTCACCTATATTCACGATATGTCGTCTTGTTATATTTGCTTGGAATCGGATGGTGTGTTTGTCTCGGACAAACAATGTCACTGCAAGAGTATGAACGTTCACACATCTTGTTTTTCAACATGGTTAAAGACAGCAGTAACCCCATTCAGTTGCCCAGTATGTAAATCCGATTATCATGGCATGTTTATGAAGCAATTTTTTACGGAAGAAGAGATTTTGTCTCATGGCGAATTGGAAGAAGACGACGAAAATGTTGAATTTGTAGAGGAACGTCAGGTACATGGTGTGCCCGTATTATTTGATGAAGAGGATAACATGTATTTTCATACGGTGGAACACATGGATATTTATGCTCAATCGTATAAATTGTCTGAAAAAGCACAACGCCATAATTTAGTGTATCTGGCAAAGCAAAAACGACATCAATATTCAAATTCCAAATCGAATTCAAAGTCGAAATCAAAACAGGTACAGAGTCGTTTTCGAAACATGCGTATGTAAAAAAAATAATATAATGGTCTTGAATTTTATTAGTAAAAAAACTAATAAAATCACATCTTTTTTAGTCTATTTATTCACGGCTTTTTCACAAAAACCCGTACCAAAAATGGTACGATAACAGAATTTATGATGTTATAATACATTTATTCAGTATATTCACTGAATAAATAGTAAAAAATACTACTAAAAACTGTTATAACAAATAAAATTAAGTTATAAGGGTAGGTCTGAGTTAATTCTACAATTTTGTTGTATATTTTATTAATGTTTTACGTAAAAAATACGATAGATATAATAATTACATAAATAAAAATTGGAGAATTAACCCAGGGCTATATAAGGGTGTGAATAAAATTAAGTTATAATACGGTGTATTTATTTGTTATAACAAAATATAGTATTTATTCAGTGAATACTATTTATTTGGAAGAAGTACGATAAGAAGTGTTATTTTTTCGACATACAGTTTTAGTGTTACTTTTTCCTTTTTTACTTTTTACTTTCTTTATCTTTTTACTTTTTTTACTTTTTTTACCGGAAAAAAATTTCTTTACACAATTACCAAATATATCGCATAAATTTGTACGAGGTTTATATTCATCTTCTTCTGTATTATCTACAAAAGTCATTCTAGGTGTTCTAGGCGTAAGAGGTTCATCTCCAACTTCTGTATTATCTACATAAGTCATACGAGGTGTTCTAGGCGTACGAGGTGTAATATCTCCATTGTTTACTAGTGTAGAATATGGATTATATGGTGCTTTATATTCTGTTCTATGCCTTTCTTGACTAGCTAGTAGTTCGTATCGTAAACGATCCTGATGTTCCTGATAATTTTCAGTATATTGAACGATATATGCGCCTTCTCGATTTGTAGGATACTTATAACGAATCTCTTCGAATGTATATTGTTGATTCGGATTCGCAATCATCAGATTATTAATTTTTCCAACAGTTTGGTTAATACGATCGATGTCATCTTTTGTTACATCACGATCCATTTTTTATAAACTATAACATATAATATAAAAAAAGTTTATAAAAATACTGTTTATATTTATTCACGGCTTTTTCACAAAAACCCGTACCAAAAATGTTATTATAACAGAATTTATAATGTTACAATAAATGTACTCAGTATATTCACTGAATAAATAGTAAAAGTACTACTACAAACTGTTATAGCAAATAAAATTAATTTACAAGACGGTGTATTTATTTCTGTTTATTTTTTTTGTCTTTTTTGCTTTTTTACTTTTTGCTTTTTTACTTTTTGTTTTTTTACTTTTTGCTCCTTTTTTCATATGATCCATATCTGTATGATTTGTACCAGTGATGGTATATTCCGATGGATGTAATCGAAAGGGTGTAAATAATGTTTTCTCCGCAAGAGAATCATATGAACCAAAATCATTCGTAGTAGTTCTTTCATCAATATTCCACTGTAGTAATTTTGCTAATTGAAATGCGTGGTTTATTCCCACGAAAAGAAAAATAGGTTTGTCATCACGATACGTATCAAGTAGATTCATTACATGAGCATCTACGACTAATGAATGAAATCGCAACATATTTCGTATTATATTTTTTTGTTCTTCATGAAAGATAGTGGAATCAATTCTAGTGGGTTCAACTCGATCTTCATAGTCTTCTGCATCTTTATCTACAACTAAAATAGAAACCAATGGTTTATCTTTTGTTACGATGGAAGTTATCGTGGCGATTTGTTCTTCAAGTGCCGTCATGTAGTAACGATAACTGTCGGAAAGAGAAACATTCATGATTTCTGCAACAGCAGTTCTGTATATTGTCATCATATTCTCGACATAAGCAAGAAATCCAGTAGGTTCATTTAATCGATACTGTTGTATATATTGATGTTGTATCTCATATGCCTCCGGTTTATTATAAAGCGTCGGTATTCCAACTACGAAACGTAACGCATCTTCCTTCCATGGTTGCGGTAGTCCTATTTTTATACGGATATCAATGCACTCTACTGGTAGTCCTAATGTTACACGACGATACCATACCCATTCCAATCCTTTTGATTTATAAAACATATGTTTGTCTTGTTCTGTTACACTACATTGTAGTGCATCATGTTCTACCCATACTGTATAATCGGTACGTTTAGTAAAGTGATTCGATCGATAGAAAGTATTACTAGTAAGAACATGCTCTTCGCCATAGATTGTTACGGGGATACTTGATTTTGTCGTACCATATACTGTTAACGGTCCGCCTCCTGTATCACGTGTTTCAAATTCAGTTTCATATTCATCTTGCATCTCTCCAAGTACATCATGTGTTCCATATATTTCACTTCCCATGGCAAGAAGTCGTTTCCATTGACTTGTGTCGGAAAGAGGAATACGTGGTGTAGCGAGAATAGTTGATAACCATTCTTTTCTTTCCGATTCACTCATTTGTATTATTAAATCAATATCCTTATCAATTGCATCATAGACGAGTTTTCCATCCAAATAAAATGCCTCGCTATCAAAATGAGAGTGTGGTGGGTGGAACATTCGTATCGTTTCCTTGATGAAAAAAGCACGACGTTGCGCATTGTTTTCTTTTTCGCAATGTGCTATCATTTCGTTTATGATACATGGATAAATAATGGCAATCAAATAGTCACGTACGTTAGAAATGTTTTGGTGGTGATGTTTCCATTCATGATAGAATACAAAATCAATGAACTGTTTAACTCTATCCCGTAACCGTTTCATGCTTCTATCATTCCTGTAATTCGGAGCACCGGCGTTTTGAGAAAATCCATATCTTGCTAGTTCTTCAAATGGTAATGTAATATATTTTTTTATATAGGAGAGGATGGATAGGGGTATATAATTTCCTGTAGAAAATAAGTTTGTTTCGGTAGCGGTATATTCGTTTTCAGGAATGAATTCTCTATTCAAACCATACAAATCATAAAATCGAGACATGTTATTATAGTATCATAATAAAATAAAAAAATAGTACAACACGTAAAATCTATTTATATTATTTCAAGGTTTTTTTGAAAAGACTTTATCCCCCAAAAACTTGCTATAATAGAATGTTAAGTAATATAATTGTTTATTCAGTATAAATACTACTATATTTTGTTATAGCGAATAAATAGAATGAAAAAGGTGTGTATTATTTATTTTTTTTACTATGACGTTTTTTACTATGACGTTTTTTACTATGACGTTTTTTACTATGACGTTTTTTACTATGACGTTTTTTCTTACGTCCTTCTTCTTCTACCATAGAGAGTACATGAGCACGTAATCCTGGATCAGATCGGTCCGCTATGAGATGAATATTCGCAATAAGTGCTCGCCATATTTCTTCACTAACCTTGAGTTTAGCATTATCACGAAGTAGTGTACGAATTTCTCGTTTCAACAATCGAATTGACTCATCATCTAGTGCAATTTTTACACGTCGATCAGTAACAAGTTGATAGCGATCTCTCGTACGATGTTCGGGTACCAAAAAGTTCACTACATTTTCTTTTAATGGTTTTGCTAAAAAAGATAACAATGATTTTGGTTCTGGGTGATGAAGTTTATTGTATGCAATATAATCACGAACTCGGTCAATTATATATCCTGGTTCTTTTACACGAGAAGGATAGTCACGGTGGGATTCATTCCATACATCTAATTGCCATACCGGTCCAGCAGCAGCCATAATTATTTATATTATATAATATAATATAAAATAAATTAAAAAGTAAAACTCGGTTTATATTTTAATTTTTGTTTATAATTTTTAGTAGTAGTATATAATGGTGCTATTTCATATCGATTCATAGTTTACAAAAAATGAAAATTATAATTTAAAATCATAAAAGTCACCTCTACCACGATATCAAGCGAACAATATGACTATGACTACGATGAAAACTCATTACTTTACCAAAATGTGCAAGTTTGCCTTTATTGGTTGTGATAATCTTGAATGCAACTATGCGCATACGCCTGCCGAATGCAAATATGGTCTTGATTATGCAACCAAGGGGGTTGAATTTGTTGAACCATTGGTAGTGTTGGAATCGTTTTTACCACGATTTATTGTGAAATTAAACGATGATGATGACGACGACGATGATGATATGCCTCCATCATCCATGTCACTCTCACAACTTATGACCATTCAGGAAACGGAAGAATACAAACAAACACAAAAAGCCTATTTACCATTACGATTACATCAATTATCAAATCAGCGATTGTGGACAATGGTGCGGGAATACAACAAATTGACGATGACGTACGGCGAACAAGATATGGAATTCAGTGATGAAGAAATGGATTGTGAGTAAAATAAAATAGACCTAACATTCTACCTTGTCGACCTGTTTCAATAACATATTATTCCTAATTATTTTAATTAACGTATAGGTAAAAAAAAGATACATAAATAATATCTGAAAATGTATTAACAAATTATCAATAAAATAATCTTATAAGAAGTATAAAATATAAGACCGTCTCATTTTATTTATTTGCTATAACAAAATAAATAGTAATATTTTATTCAGTGAATACTGAATAAACCAATATAATTAATTAGAATTCTGTTATAACAAGCTTTTTTAGTATAAACCATAAGTGAAAAAAGGTATAATTATAAAACTAATAAGTATTTTACGAAAATATTTTTACTATATTTTACCTTGTCGACCGTTTTTATTTTGTTTTATTTTTTATTGTTTTTACAAATATTATATCATTATGTATCATGTTTTTAAGTATATGTTTAATTAAAATAATTAAGAATACTATTTTATTGAAAACGGTCGACAAGGTAAATAGTAGGTCAGGAATAGTATACAATAGTAGGGTATGGAACACGTAATATAAGAAAAACTATTTTATTATATATAGGACGGGAATAGGACATGATGGGGCACGTGGGGCACATGGGGCATACGAAAATCAGTCTTTTTACTGTATTAGGACGGGAATAGGACATGATGGGGCACGTGGGGCACGTGGGGCATCTTATAAATATTGTGCAACATTTTATAAAAATACAATTTTACTATTTCAAACGTTTTTTTTTATTACTATTAATAAAATTTATGTTATAGCAAGTTTTGGGGTAAGGCCTTTTGTGAAAAAGCCGTGATTATTTTAATTAAAAATATAAGTAAAAACACGATAAATAAGTATATAAAATTTGTAAATACAATTAAAAATATAAGAAAATAAAAATGGTCAACAAGGTAAATCTTTATTTATTATTAGTCCTGGGTTAATTCTCCAATTTTATTGGATAGTAAATTGGAGAATTATATATTGTATCTAAAGTTGTACTTAATTTAAAAATAGTGTAATAAAAAAGTATAAACAATTGGAGAATTAACCCAGGACTATTTATTATATTTATTTCTTTACTTTCTTCTTACTTTTTCTATTCTTTTTTTTACCAAACTCAATTGGTTCTCTTTCCATTTGTATAATTCTATCAGGTGATAGAATCGGTGTAGAGGTCATGGAACATGTTTCCCTACACCCAAGATCTATGATACGAATCGTTTTCCATGATGCAATCGTATACAAACAATATAATAGATCTTGCAAAGTCACTATTTTTATTTTGTTACGTGGTGATAAAATTTCTTTGATTCTATCGTAATATTTACGTAATGATGGTGATACGTCTGATGAAAGAATATTATTTCGTTGTGATAATATGCTTTCCGTATCTGAATACGTAAACTCAATATCATCGTCTGGTAAGGTAGAGGCAATGATATAAATTCCAAACAATTCGTGATCCAATGTATCGAATTTGTTTGGAATAAATTGATAGGAACGGTTCACAGTTGCTTTATGTAGATGAAATAATTCATCTGGTTGTAATGCCATAAATTGATTTGCTATCCCAGTTGTTGCGATACGTTCTCGTTCTTCTTTGACCATAGCAGGATTACGTTGAGCCCTCACCACAAGTGATCGTATCGTATCTTGGGTTCGTTGTAATTGTATTGGTTGTTTCAGTGATTGATCTCGATACACATCATGAATCACCTTCAAGTACATATTACCATAGCCTTGTGATACTTTATAATGTAGACATGAATGCGGTACCGCTGATACAATTTTTACTCTCGGAACGATAGATTGTTGAAATAGCTTACTTTCGGGCTGATCAAAGAGTAGTTGTGGTAAATCACATCCGTGACCATATACAACGATGGATAATTCTGGTTTATAATACTCAGTTACCATGTTTTGTACGTCTGAAAGTTCATATCGAGGAGGATGATCATCTAGTGTGTGACCACAAGAACCACAGGTTAATTGATCGATTCCTACAATGTATCCGGTACATCGACATTGATCATCCTCATCTGTTTTATGAATACAATCATATCGTACGGTGTTTACGATTCGTTCTGCTTCTCGCATTGCATTCGGAAAAGTAATACGATAACGTGTCAGGTTTTCCATAAATTGTTGTAAGGGTACATCTACAGTTAGATCCATACTTATATCTTTATTATGCACACATTATTAAAAAAAAGAAAAATACAAGGCCTTTTCACAAAAGGCCTTACCCCAAAACTTGCTATAACATAATTTTTAGTACTAGTAATTGTTTAATTATATTATTTACCTTGTCGACCGTTTTCAATAAAATAGTATTTTTAATTGTTTTAATTAAAAATATACGTAAAAACACGATACATAATTATATAATATTTGTAAATACAATCAAAATGATAAGAAAATAAAAACGGTCGACAAGGTAAAACATTTTTGGTACGGGTTTTTGTGAAAAAGCCGTGAAAAAGTTATGCTGTTACGTTAATCACTCCATCCCAACTTTCATATATAATTTCGACTAGAATAACGAGTACTAGACCCCATCCAGAAAGAGAGAATATTTCATACATAATTTAGATATAATAATAAAATAAATATTGTTCACCTTTTTATCAAGATCCGAAATGTACATTATGAAATAGATAATTTTGACTCATTATCTTTTCATACTACCTCTTTATAAATTATGTACCCCGATCTCTATCTTCGTATTTGTATTATCGAATTGTATTCGATTGTCTTTCATTTTCCATCTACGGCAATTACTACAGACGAAGCATTTGATAAAAAACAAAATCAACTCATACAAACCATCTATCTGTTATTACATACTAAAACAATTGATGTGTATAATAGACAATCACGTAGAAAATATCATGTGAATAATAATATAATTACTCCAGATGTACCAATTCGTTTATTTTACATTGAACACATACAGTGGAATAACAAAATGATAACAGGCATGCAAATATCATTATGTACATCTTTTATACAAGATCATCATTATTATCAATTGTTTGCCATCCATAATGAACAACATGAATGGTTAGCTATGATTGAGACGCATATGAATGATTTTATGAAGCATATTATCGTTTAATACCACGGGTTTTTCACAAAAACCCGTACCAAAACTGTTACGATAACAAAAATTATGATGTTATAATAAATTCACTCAGTATATTCGCTGAATAAATAGTAAAATTGCTACTAAAAACTGTTATAGCAAATAAAATTGAGTTATAAGACGGTGTTTAATACCATTACACGAATTTTTTCATAGAAAGAATAATCAATACAAGTATTGATACAACAAAGATAGTAAAATAAATTATTTTTTTTAAAACCATGTTAGAAATACGTTCGATTAGATTCCAATCCGAATTAAAACCCATTAAACCATAATTTACGGCTGACAAGAATAAGATAATAATAAAAATCCATAATAAGACGGTAGAGAACATCGTAATTAGTATTATCAAATATAGTATAAAATTGTTTTTATAATTCATCAATTATAAAAATTATATAAAAGTGGAGTCTACGGGAATCGAATTAATGACGTAACTATACAAAAATAATAAAAAATGGTATACAAAGTATATAATACAAAATGGGTTATAAAAAAGTATTGTAAAAATAAAAGGACAAAACCTTTTCACAAAAGGTCTTACTCATCTCTACGTACAACTTTAGGTAAAATATGTGATTTCCTAATTTTATTAGAGAATTAACCCGGGAGTAAGTAAATAAATATTTGTAAATACAATCAAAAATAAGAGAAAACAAAAACGGTCGTCAAGCTAAATTAACGCAGACCTAAAGTAAATAATAAAATACTTTATATTTATATATAATAAATGAGTTATACTACATTAAGTTATTATAATTTATATTCCTATTACGATAAAATTAACACAGTGGAACATTTTGTAGAAAATCCGAATCTTATTATATTTAGTAATTGTCAAGGACCATTTTTGTATGACAACTGGCTATCTAAAATTCCATTTTTTTCTAAAGCAAACTATACTTATATTTGTAATTATAGCAGTACAATAGTATATGATATTGAAAAAATAAAACATTGTGATATTTTTATCTATCAACCAGTTAAAAATGAATTGGATAAAATAGTATCTTATCTAAAACCATCATGTATAAAAATATGTTTTCCATCTATTTATGTAGATATATGGCCTTTTTATCTAGAAACAGAAAAATATTGCGGAGGGCATTGTATAGATAAATATAAAAATAAAGGATTTACGCTAGATAAATTATTACATTTATACGATACAAATGAATTTGATTTTGAACTTAACAATCGATTTAAAAAATCAATGACTTATTTACAACAGAAAGAAAATGATTATTCTGCTATAAAAGTAAGTGAATTTATATTAGAATATTACAAAACGCATCGGTTATTTACAACACAAAACCATCCTAATGGAATTATTGGATGCTGGGTAGTTAAACAAATTTGTTTTTTACTAGATATTTCATTTGAAATTGATGAATTTACTCAAAGTCATTTTATAATAAATGGTAATCATAAAAATTCTATTTATATGAAAAAAGAATTAGGTATAGAATATATTCAAGATGATAGGGGAAAAGAAGAATATAGAAAATTAATAATTAAATTATATAAAAACCCAGATTTAATTAAACCATATAAATTTTAACAAAACTCTTTATAATAGAAATGGTATTAGTATATTACACGGCTTCTTCACAAAAACTCGTACCAAAAATGTTATAAATGAACAATGAACAAAAATTATTTATATAGATACATGAAACTTTATAAATAGAACTATTTTCTAGTTAGATTACATACAACTAAAAAAGTCGATTTGCTTTATCATTTATATAAATGATAAAAAAACGGGGGCGTACGGGAATCGAACCCGTGACCTCTCGTACCCAAAACGAGAATCATACCACTAGACCAACACCCCACATATTATGTGTAGGGTTTTAAATCATTTTATACTTATACTTATAGGTAGTGTGGTATCTTTTTTTTACTTTTCTACAGTAATGTAAAAATAAAAAATCTTTTCTAGTTGTAGAGTGACCAAATAAAAAAATGGAACAAGAAGAAAAAACAGATCTAGCATATCAAGAATACCAACACCATCAACAACGTGTCATTGTATTGTCTGATATTCATGCCGATCTGGAAGCATTTCTGATTTGTTTACGAGATTGTGCTACCGTGATTAAAAAAAAAGATGGTTATGATTTTGTACAACAAAAACCAGATGCCGATTTATATCGTCAATTACATTATCCAACTATTCATCATCCTGACTATGTAGATGATCTTCATTACGAGTGGATTGGTAATGACACGATAGTTGTTATTATTGGTGATCTGATTGATGGTGCACGAGAAAACGAATCGGTTAAAAAAAGTCCCTCTTCAATAGAAGAAATGGGATATTATCCACAAATTGAGATTAAATTATTACGTTTTATTAATGCAATTAATCGTCACGCATCCACTCATGGTAACGGTGGAATTATAAAAGTAATAGGAAATCATGATTACGAAAATTTTAAAGGAAATATAGATATGATGGATTCTTATCTTTTTACTCCTGATCGTGATCCTACTACAACATATTATACCCATCCCGAAACATTAGAAACAGAATCACGGTATACATTTTTTCAATTTGGACATGAAGGATACAAGTTATATCAAGACACACTAGGCATGTATCTATTTTATCGACTTGGTGATATGTTGTTTATTCATGGTCAACTACCTTCTAGTAGCACCATAGAACAATTATCACAGCAAGTTGATGAACATGTCACAATTCTTGATACACTAGATCGGATAAATCAACTAGTACGCATACCTTATACGACTGCTATTGGTACCGAACTGGAAACCTATGATGCCATTATTGAAGAAATGCTCTGGACACGAACGTATGGTGATCTGGACGAACGTGGTGATCAATCACCAGAACAGTTCGAAATCATGTTTAAACAACATATGCTCCAATGTACTGGTTCCGATCACATGAGATTATTTATTGGTCATTGTCAACAACATACCGTTCACTATATGGACGAACCACAAATCCGTTCAACCCTAGGACATTTATGTTATCGAGATGATATTATTGAAGTATATGATAACAGTAACCTGTACACTGGACCTCCGGATACGTCTTGTCTGACTGAAAACCGTGTATTTGGGATTGTGACCGAATGTCTCCTTCCACAACGTGATCATTTACACCAACCTCAATTAATTAAAGTGGATGTAGCAATGAGTAGAGGACAAGAATATATTGATGAATACAAATTATTACAAGAAGGAAAATGTAGTGAAATACAATATTTTTTACCAAAAGCACCTCAAGTAGTAGAAGTAATTGGTTCAATTATGAGAATACGACGATGTCAATTACGTAATATGTTTCATATGGATCGTAAAGGGTATCATACCATGAATAAACCATATAAAAGTATCTGGAATACAACATATAAAAAAATACGAAAGAGTCCAGTAAAACAGAATCAACGTAAACCTAGTCCAAGAAAAATAAAAATAAAAAATAAAAGTAGTAATCAGTAAAAAAAAACCTTATCATTGTTATATTTATGTAGTGAATATACAAGGCCTTTTATGAAAAGGCCTTACCCCAAAACTTTTACCTTGTCGACCGTTTTAATAAAATCACGGCTTTTTCACAAAAAGCCGTGAAAAAAACATTCATAGAAGAGATTATAAAAAAATAAATAAAAAATAAAAAAAATAGTATATATAAAAACATGCATACTACTGCTCTCGCTACATGTCTTATTTTAGGATCAATCCAAACGATTGGTCTTGCTGCTCCTTGCATCAACGACTATAATCTTTTTCGTGATTTGAATGGTGCTGATCCTGTAGGACTTTCCACTCCTAAAAATAGTCTCATGATTACATTTCTCGTATTATCTGTCATCGGTGTCTTATTTGGATTAATGGTAGTAGCCAATCCTGAATATTATCAATTAGACGCATGGAAAACTGCGATTTCAGTATTAACATTTGTATGGTTAGGAGTTACATTAACCACGACGATTTTAGCCATGAATATCTTTAATAAAGAAAATAAAGTGTCAATTGACAATTTAAGAAGTAACACACATAAAGGAGCATTTATTACAGCATACAGTCTAGTCAGTTTATTATTTATTCTTGCATTATATTATACATTTACGCATTAGTAGAAAAGTAGATTGTATGTTGTTTCATAATAAAATCATTATGAAAGCAATAATAACCATATTACGAAATATGAATGGTTACCTTGACATCATATGTATGTGGTGTGACATGTAATCGTGTGGCTACATAGGAGTGACCCATCTGGATGACGGTTGATCCACATAATGTATTCTCGTCTTCCTTCCATTTCCAATATTGTTTTGGTTCCAATGTCGATACGTGAGCAAATCCATGTAGTGAATACGACGGCATATACCACATTACACCACTTTTATGAACAGCCGTAATCCACACGGTTTGTTTTGGTTGATGAATTTGAATGTATCGTCCGACTTTCCATTTGGTATACAAGGATTGAATGGATGTCACAAGATCAGCACGTTGATTGATCCATTGTATTTCATCCTCCAATACCTCTTTGGAAAACCTTTCTCCCGCCAGTACACGATGAATTATTACGTCTGCATAGCGTCGCATTGGTGAAGTAAAATGAACATAATCGTTACATTGTAATCCAAAATGTCCTTTTTCATCAATGGCATAGTGAGCCCGAGCATATTTTTTCACCCATAGAAATGAGTCTACTTGTTTATGATGGGTACGAATCATGGATTGATGAGGAAGAATACCATGTACCGTTTGATGAAATCGGTTCGGAAATACCACATCATGTTGTCTCAAATGCTTACTTACAACCATATTAGTCATAATCATTGCTGTAGCTACTAAACGATGTGCCTGATCTTCTTCTTCCATGATCACCGAATCAATGGTGCCTTGTTCATTCACACGAAAACGAACAGATGGTAGGTACAAATGATACAAAATGGTTGCGGATCGTTTCTGTTCCACTTGATGTAACAAAAACAAAGCTGGTGATGCTGTATGTGTTAGGAGTAATCGTTCAACTTCTTCATACGTATACCTTCGTTTTACTTGAATCGTACTTTTATAAATTTCATATGAAGTAATGATGGTATCATATGTATTATCTAATTTCATGCACACAGTAATTACGTTTCGGACTTGTCCAACGACCAAACTATAGGAAGAGGAAGCATGTTGCCCATCGAGTAAATGATCCGTATGTTCATTCGCTAAGTACAAGGTCAAACAACGTGATTGAAAACGGTGTTGTTCATCGATTGATAAGGAAGCATGAGCAAGATCAACAATATGAACATAAATTGTCCTATTTTCCACATCGACAGAAATCGCATCATCAAAATCAACGGAATCAGTGGGATCAATCGTAAAGGTATCCAAGGTTGTATGATCCACACACTCTTCACGAGTATACAATGGTTTAGCAAACGTGGATGGTATCGTCGGACGAGGTGATGCTAACTCGTACACACGTTGTAAGCATAGTGCATCAGAAAGAGGATGATCGGGAAACATAGCTACAATAGTAATGGATCCATCACTACGTAACCATACCACTAGACGATTTCCTTTTTGTAGTGTTGCATCATGAATAATGGGTGAAAATGAACTCACACGAAGTGTCGCTATATGTAGTGTTGCGACACCTTGATCACAATGTATTACAATCGCAACGACTGGTTGTTCCACACGGTTGTATAAGGTTTTATCTGGTACATAAATGGTATCCCCTGGTATAAATTGAGTAGAGGAAAGAGGAAGTAATTCTTTTTCTTCATCAATATCATGCACACGAATCATTAACTTTCCACCATGTAATTCAACTGTCCCATACATAATGTATTATGTTATAGACTACTTTAGATTATATTTTTCACACGGCTTTTTCACAAAAACCCATACCAAAAATGTGACGATAATAGAATTTATGATGTTACAATAAATGTACTCAGTATATTCACTGAGTAAATAGTAAAAGTACTACTAAAAACTGTTATAGCAAATAAAATTAAGTGATAAGATGGTGATTTTTCACAACCTACTCATTTTATCTGAAAGCCTTTTCACAAAAGGTCTTGTATTTTTGATTATATTTATAATACTATATAATTTACTATCGTATTTTTACGTATATTATTTTATTTAAAACGGTGGACAAGGTAAAATATTATAAAGAGTTATAAATATATATTTTTTTAATAAAAAATGTATATTTTAACAATAGTAAATGAGAAAACAATGTAGTAATCAAAATAAAATACATAAAACAGATGATGATAAAACAGATGATGATAAAACAGATAATAAATTTACTGCTGTAATTGATCAAGGTGTATTATGGTCACTCCTTTATCCATATAATAAAAATTTTGATCCAATTGTACTTGATGTTCAATTTCTTACTGGTACAACACCAGACAATTCAGAAACAAGTACATGGTTAGCGTGGGAAAAAGCATGGGTCGCAAAAATAATTACAGAAAGTATTATGATTTATGCAAACATTACTTTTATTTTTCATATAAATGATGATAGTAAACCAATAGGTAAACCGGATTTCGAAATTAAAATATCTCGTTTACTAAATCAAGGTTGCTTTTCTTCTCTCGGATGTGTCTTATATAATGCAAATAATGGTTATGGATATTTATCTGCTACTGATATAGGAGAAACTATGAATTTAGGTTGGATGGACGCTCCATATGATACTACGTTTACTTACAATGGTAAACAATATAAAACTGGTGCATTTTTTGAGAATGGTGGCTACGTCGACGGTCTTGGTAGCACAATTGTTCACGAATTTGGACATGCTTTAGGTATGCTACATGAATTACAAGCACCAAGTGAATTTAAAAATCCACTTGTTTTTAACACTTCAAATACAGAACTTTTTTATAAATTACGTGGAGGAACAGCTGCTGATGCAAATAATCAAGTAATAAGGAGAGAATCTGGATCAAATTATAATGGTACAAGTTTTGATATAAATAGTATTATGAAATACAGTTTACCTGCATGTTTGTTACAAAAAGGAAACGGATATGAGAACAATAATGATGGTAGTGATCCTTGTTATGCTTTCTCGAAAGCAAAAAAACAAACCGATTTTTATTATTTAGGAAATCAAACGATAGGTACGTATATACATGCTGATACCATTTTACAACCTGGATTAGATATACAGAATTATACGTTAGTATTAAGTGAATGTGATAAAACGTGGTTAATCAATAATTATCCTGGTAAAACGATAGTCGGACCGATACCACAATGTACATTACAATCATTTAATAATCCAAATTCATTACCCTATCCTACAAACAGTACTTCATTTTTTACCTTGTCGAACATTTTTATTTTTATCGTGTTTTTGATAATACTTATAAGTATAATATTATACGTAATATATAGGTAATATATCGTTTTTTTACGTAGTAATATAATTTTATTTTTTAGTATAACGTCCTACAGCAATACCTGCAATAAAACTAATAATTGATACCGATATCATACGATAAGAAAAAGAAGAGGTAACAGGGGGGTCTACTTTTGTAACAGTCTGATCAACTGATTTTACTTTTTTAACAGTCTCTGAGTGACATGTACATGGTCCTTCACAGACCAAAAATTGAGGGCATTCTATTTCAATTGTGTTTGACATCTTTACTATATATATCGTTATTTTTTTAATTTACTTATTTTTTCATTATCGATAAAAAGGAAATTTATGAAGTGAATAAATAATGTAATTGTATTTATGATCATCACAGTAGATAATAATGTTAGAACCATTCCACGCTACACAACTGTTTTTTATTGGTGTTGGTGCAGTAACACTTGGTATATCTATGACAATTTCGTTCTGGAAAACAATGAAAATACTCACTCGTGATATTGAAAAAGAAACTCCCGAAATGATAATAGAACGTGATGATGAAGCATCGCATATTCAATATGCGGGATTTGTAAATGGAATTGGTTTTATTACCTACTTAATGTTATTAGCGGGATATGGTCGTATACTTACTAATGGTGAAGAATTTATTTATATTCAATACATTGAATGGATTATTTCTACTCCTATCATTGTAATGAATACTGCACGAGTATTGGCTGCTTCTTCTTCTATGATTGTATCAGTGATCATATATGATCTACTTATGATCATTGCTGGATTTTGTGCTTCAGTAAGTAGTACAGTATTTTGGCGTTATTTATTTTTCACAATTAGTTCATTATATTGGGTTGCAATCTTTCGTATCTTATTTTTTCAACATAATTTTATTTCAAAAAAATTAATTGAATATCCTGATGTAGTACTATTATTTGATCGTTTAATAAAAATTACTATTTTTTCGTGGTCAATCTATCCTATTTTATTTTTACTTGGACCGAATGGATCAATTGTATCGGGATCAACTGGGTTTTTAGAAGTGGCAGTATGTTTAGATGTTATGGCGAAAGGTGTATGGGGATTTATTCAAACGATTAATTCACGAGCATTAAAAGAGGCAATGGATAAGTATGAATCAGGACAAACAGAATCATCTCATAATAATATGATGCTATCTTGTTTAGTTACCATGGGTTGTATTGAACAGGATATCGTAGAAATTATGAAACATCCTCCACAAGAAAAAGCAGTATTATCTCCTGAATTACTACAACAATTTATGTTGTTTCATCAACAGCAACAACAGCAACAACAACAACAACCAAATCAGCAGCAACAACAACCAAATCAGCAGCAACAACAACCAAATCAGCAGCAACAACAACCAAATCAGCAGCAACAACTGACTCAACTTATTCAACAACAAGAACATCAACAACGAGAACAACAAAATAAACAACAAGAACAGAAGCAAGATCAAGATCATCAAGAAGTAAAAATAGACTTTTCAACAGCACATACACAACATACTAATTTTGTAAAAGTCCCAACATCACTTCATGATTCAGTATCACAAAATTATACTGTAGCAGAGATTCCTCCTTTTCAACCAGTATATAAAAAAGAAACGATTCCGTATGTACCATCGCTACCACAAATACCCTCTTTTGTTCATAATAATAGAAAAAATATATCTGTTCCGGTCGCAATACCAAATACGTTACAAAATGTTATACCACAACAACCTACATCTACTCCACGTTCTACGCCACTTTCTACCCCTCATTCCTCACCACGACAAGTACTTCGTTCACTTGGTTCAGGGTTCGCTATATAAACAACATTTACCTTTTTATCCAAGGCTTTTTCACAAAAGACCTTACCCCACTAATAACTAATATAGTATAAGAAATAAATAGTAACATAAACACAAATGTATCACGTCTATTGTTTGGAATCGGTTCGTCACAAAACCTATATTGGTGCAACTGTGGACGTCGATCGACGATTACGACAACATAATCGAGAAATTAAAGGTGGAGCTAACGCAACACGAAATCATGTATGGAAAAGAGTGTGTTATGTATCTCGTTTCCCAAATTGGATGTCAGCTCTTCAATTTGAATGGCGTTGGAAAAATATGAGTCGTAAACAAACCGGAACACCTATTGAAAAAAAGATGAAAGGATTATATCACATGTTTCAACTTACTAAACCAACACAGAAAGCTATACCATATTCGAATTGGGACTATCGTCCACTAGTAACATGGGAAAATGATCAGGCACAACTTGTTTTTCGAAACTATGAATTATCCAAGACCTTACCACAACACTTTCTATAACATATTTTTTATTAATACTAATGGTTTACTCAAGGCCTTTTCACAAAAGGATACCCCAAAACTTGCTAATAACAGAATTGTTAATTAATATAATGGTTTATTCAGTATATGTACTGAATAAATATCAAAAAGTACTATTATATTGTTATTCAGTTAAGCATACCAAACATATTAATCAGATGCTTAAAGAACTTGGATTCTTATGTGAAATCGCAATCGATCATGATCGTAGTGAAGAAGAATATGATCAATGTATTACGATTCCTGTTGAAAAAAATACAATTGGTTCATATCTACCGTTTCCACCAATGGAGAGTTACTAGAAACGATTAGGTTAAAAGCTGATTATCAATAAAGTAAAGGAAATTCATAAAAATCTTGTTAGATATCACTATTTTTCATATATAGTCCACCAGTTTGTGTAGTTTCTATATCAAATTTTTTACAAATTAAAATGTTGTTATACGCAGATGTTCTTTCTTTCCATATATTTTCAATATGGCCATCATAATATCCTCGTTTATTACGTAATGTAACATCAAATATAATAGAAAAATTCTTTTGATGACTTCCTACCATTTCACACCGATCCCGATTATATTGAGTCAAGCAATCATAATCATTTAATTGATGTGTTTCTAAATAAGATTCTAATTCCGGTATATAATATCTACCTGTTATTTTTATTATAAAAGTAGCGTTTTTTAGTTTTTCTACTCTTTTGTATGCATAATTAATAGCAAATATTTCACTGGCACCTTTTGAAGTTAATTTTTTTAAATATTGTGCATCTGGTTCATTTGCTTCTATAAAAGAAATAACTTCAAAACGATTTTTATACATTTCTTTTTCTTTACTTAATTCAGGAAAAGAATATCCTGAATTTTCAACAACTATAATCGTAAATTTGGTTTTTTCTAACCATTGTAAAATAGATTTCAAATATAACGATAATCGTTCATTTGAGTCAGATTGGTATATACAATCAATTTTTTTTTTAACATAAACGGTTGTTGTTAAAATAATAGCAGTTGATGAAATAAAATAATCAGTATAGTTTTCTTTTTTATTAGGTTGAATCGGATCAACTATCATTAAATAATCAATTCTTTTTGATTGTAATAAAACCATTATATTTATATATTATAAACATTTTATTTATGTAAATTATTTTATTACTCAAGAACTTTTATATTTTTCACAAAATAATGTTACAATAAATGTACTCAATAAATACACTGTCTTATAACTCAATTTTATCACATCCTTCTCACTCTATTTATTTGCTATCATATAACATTTATTCAGTGAATGTACTGAATAAATAAGTAATAATGATTAACATTCTGTTATGGCAAGTTTTGGGGTATCCGCCATGAGCGGAGTAAGGTTTTTTCACAAAAGACCTTGTTATCGTACCATTTTTGGTAGAGGTTTTGTGAAAAAACCGTGTTATAATTCAGTATGATTCCATATGGATTTCGATGTAGAGTGGTTATCACTTGTTTTATAATCCATTTTTAGAAATGGAATCGATGCATTAGAAAAAATGGATTCCATATGAGATGTAGAGATTTTATACCATTCCCATCCAGCATCATCTCGTACCATGTAATAATTCGGTGGTTGAATCACTTTATCAAAAGGAAAAGCAATAAATTTACTTGGCATGCGATAGACGGCATTGTAATAGATAGCGGGATGATGAATACTAACATGATGTTTCAATTTATGATGTGAAAAATTCATATTCGTTGTATGACCCCACATATGAAATCCCATTTGATCATAGAATGAAGTCGTAAGTAAATATAAATAAAACCACATGATACCGGTGTGTTGTCTAATGACTATGAATACGAAAACGAATTATAATCTTCTTTCATTTTTTTCCAAAGCCTTTTCACAAAAAGTCTTACTCCGCTCATGGCGGATACCCCAACACTTGCTATAACAGAATGTCAATTAATATCACGGCTTTTTCACAAAAACCCGTACCAAATATGTTACGATAACAGAATTTGTGATGTTACAATAAATGTTTACCTTGTCGACCGTTTTTAAAAAACTATTATTCTTAATTATTTTAATTAAAAATATACGTAAAAACACTATATAATATTTGTAAATACAATCAAAAATACGAGAAAAATAAAAACGGTCGACAAGGTAAAATGTAATCAGTATATTTACTGAATAGATAGTAAAAGTACTACTAAAAAATGTTATAGTAAATAAAATTGAGTTATAAGAAGGTGTATTTATTTGCTATAACAGAATATATAGTAGTATTTATATAGTTTATTCAGTGAATATACTGAATAGATAAGTAATATTAATTAAATTTATGTTATAGTAAGTTTTGGGTAAGGCCTTTTGTGAAAAGGCCTTGAATAAATACTTTTTATATCTAAAAATATAATAATATTATATTTTTAAAATAGATGAGTTTTAATTCTAACAATGTTAGATTTATTAGAAACGTTACCATTATAAATAACATTCCTCTTCTTCCTACTAATACCTTGTGTCACGAAGGAACTCCTTTTCCTTCAACACTGTTATTTTTTCAAAATACATCAAAACAACCTCTTACTACTTTTCAACTAAACGATTCCAATGGTAATCAATATGTTGTTCCAGATTTTTTTGTTTGGGAACCAGGACAATTTATCTCCATTAATTTTTCTGGTCAACCCATTCTACCCAACGGGAATTTTTCCTTATATGCTGGTTATACCTCCGATGATGAAGAAATCTATTACGACTTTATTATTTTTAATTGTATTAATCAAAATGGATCCATTTATTTTGAATATTTATTTAATACCAAACAAGATTACATTGCTGTCTTTAGTAGTATTTCTAGTTCCCCTGCTGTTACTCTTGTTCCTGAAGATAATTATAATTTCACATATCAAATCCCAAGCAAAGAAGTAGGAACCTATTGCAATCTCTCCGGAAACTTTTCAGGTGTCGATACGGAAACATGTTTCGATACTTCAAACTGTATTCTCTCCGGTATTGATGCTTCCGCTTTTCCTACCTCTTTTTGTTTACTTAATAATACCAATTCCTATGTCACTAAAAATAATTATATTCAACTAGATTATGATCCAGATGATGATCCAGATGACGACCCCAACTCTGATTATGATCAAGATAACTATACAATTGAAATCGTTTATGGCTATGTTACTGATCACCTTGATAACGTATATCTTCAAATTGGATACCTTCCGGATTCCAGTGGATCTCTTACAGATTCCAGTAACAATACTCAACAATCCTATAATTTACCCGGTGCAAAAAACACACAAACTACCCCTATTTCCTTTAAACCGGGAGATGCTATTGAATTAAAAGATATTACTATTCTCCCTGGTAACTATATTCAAATTTATTTACGAGACGATTATGATCAAGGTTACTATATTACCATTCATAATCGTAATAATGTCATGGTGATGACCTACAATGGAGATAGTTTTGGTATTGATCCAAGTACCTTTTTGATTATGGGACCAAATACTGTAACCAAACCCAATGTAGAAAACTACACATCTAGTTTGTTTACTGTTGATGCACCATCAAGTACCAAAGTCCCGACTGGCATGATAACGGTAGCTCCAACCACAACAGAATGCGGTATTTATCCCAAGAGTACAATTAATACTAATACATGTAGTATTGGTGGACCGGCTTTTATTAGTTCATGTGTGACCGCAAAACTTTTTCGTGATAGTACAGGTTATGGAGCAGAAATTAACGTATTGAATCCTTATCATTATTTAGGAAAATGGGGAGCGATCGCTTCTATTTCTCTTTCTGGATCCAGTGCTTCAGGAGTTACTACGATAGTGAATGAAAAATCTTATTCATTGTCTTGCATACTCAAGACTATATCGAGTAAATCAGTACCAAATACACTTCCGAACTCTACAGCACCAGATGCTTTTGGTTCAACTAGTTATAAATTATATTTTCCCAATTTAGGACCTATTGGACTTAATAGTGAATTTATGAGTGGTTATAAAGCAACTACTAATACGTATGAACCGTATCGATTATCAATTCCAATTACAATCACATCATCAAAAATTGGAACCATTCAAATACAACCGACTATATTCTCCTTAACACCAGTCCTTCGTGTGACCAAAGACTATTTTATCACAGAAATTAATCCAATATACGATTCAACAACTGGTATTATTACTGGTAGAATAGATATTACTAATAATAAATCAGTGGTCACCACAGCTCAAACCGCAACTCCTTCATCCATCACGGTAACTTATGGAGTACCGAACAATTTGAGTAGTACCTATTTAATCACCAAAGGTATTAATTTGTCTTATACAGTATCAAAGTTGCAATCTAACGTAACAAATTGTGATGTAACATTTTCGTATAGCATGAACCAACCAGAAATATCAAACTCGGTACCAATAAGCATTATTGTAACTCCACCGACCTCGTGTCCTATAACGATTATTACTGTCACACAGATCACTTCTACTACAGCAACCATCTCGTTTAATGGTTCATTTTCTGATTCTAAAAATAATAATATCATAACTAGTTACCGTATGGTTGCAACCGAAACCGGAACTACTAAAATTGTTCCGATTACGAATAATCAAACGTTAGATTGGACCAAGACAAGCACGATTAAATCAATTACCATTTATCCAATTGCATATAATGTTGCAGGAAAATTATTAGGTCCACCATACGTGTTTACGATATGTCCAGCGGGTTATTATTGTCCTACTACTAGTAGTAAAATTATATGTCCGAATGGAACGTATTCTACCGGTAATGCTACAAGTAGTTTACAATGTACAAGTGGAAATGTATTGGCTCTCACTCAGAGTCAAATAGCAGGAATCACCGATTCTACTGTGTTATCTGCTATACTACCTACACTGACAGCAACCCAAATCACTTATTTAACAGTAGGTGTCCAGATCCCTACACTAACATCTGCTCAAATAAAAACGATAGCAGTTACTAGTATCCCAAAATTAACTGTACAGCAGCTAGGAGCAATAAAACCAATTCAATTTTCTTATTTTACGAAAAATCAAATTCAAGCATTAACACCGATCCAATGTAATTCTCTATTACTGAATCAATTACAAAATTGTTACATAAATATGACATATGGTCAATTATTTAATTTATCTCTGGAGATAAAAAATAAATTGTTTTTAGTCCCAGAGGGAGTCATCTGTCCTGCAGGAAAATATTGTCCAGTGGTAAATTCATATGGATCAGTTATAAGTTGTCCAGCAGGTAACTATTGTGGGGTAAATGTCGTTTCACCAACTCCTTGTCCAGCGGGTAATTATTGCCCAGTAGGTACAAGTAGTGTAACACCATGCCCAGCGGGATCGTATTGTCCGAATTCAAGAACCAAAATAGATTGTCCAGCGGGATATTATTGTCCAGCAAGTTCCACGAGTGGTACCGCTAATAGTTGTCTAGCAGGTTCTTATTGTCCATCTGGATCAACTACACAAACTCCGTGTCCTGCAGGATCATTTTGTACTGATCCTACTCAATCAAATTTATGTCAAAGAGGTTCTTATTGTCCATCTGGATCTACGACTCAAACTCCGTGTCCTGCAGGATCATTTTGTCCTACTCCCACTCAATCAAATGTATGTCAAACAGGTTCTTATTGTCCATCTGGATCGACTACTCAAACTCCCTGTCCTGCAGGATCATTTTGTCCCACTCCCACTCAATCAAGTTTATGTCTGGCAACAGGTTCTTATTGTCCATCTGGATCGACTACACAAAATCCTTGTCCTGCAGGATCATTTTGTCCTACTCCCACTCAATCAATTTCATGTCAAATAGGTTCTTATTGTCCATCTGGATCTACGACTCGAGTTCCTTGTCCTGCAGGATCATTTTGTCCTGATCCTACTCAATCAAACTCATGTCAAACCGGTTCTTATTGTCCACCAGGATCTACCACTCAAACTCCTTGTCCTGCAGGAACTTTTTGTAATACATTGAATCTATCGAGTCCTTTTGATGTACTTGCTAGTATGAATATGGGAATGAGTCAACCGTCCGCAATGACATCTGGTTCCACGTGGACGATTACTAACATTACTAATACATCTGGTCATACTCCTAGACCGACGCAACAAGGTAATTTTGGTTTTATAATAATTAGTGGTTCAGGTACAGCAAAAATTGAAACTAATACAATTTCTTCTACTTCTCTTACCACAACTCCGTGGGGACAAGGTTATTTAATTGATTCGATCTTACCAGGACAATCATGTACGATACAATGGAACATTAGTCCTAATTCTAGTTTATTTTTTTACAATTTAGGATTATATAATAATACATTTAGTGTTAATTATATATTTACCATTAATCAATATGGATTATTTTCCTCAGAACTAACTAATCCAGTGTCCTATATTTCTGATGTATTTACAATTACAGGTGTGTCGTATATAAAATCATGTTCAATAGGAACATATTGCCCTGCAGGATCTAGTATCGGTAATCCTTGTCGAAGTGGATATTATTGTCCTGATCCTACAAGAGAAATACAATGTACAAGTGGTAATTTTTGTCCATCGGGTTCTACTAGTCAATCATCTTGTCCCTATAATAGTTATTCATCGAATGGTTCTTCTGTTTGTTCTCCTTGTCCTAGTGGATCCTATTCAGATACCAATTCAGCTACTTGTACTACTTGTCCTGCAGGATCGTATTGCCCCATACTGCCTTTTACTATTGCTTATCCGACATCTACTTCTTCAAATTTTACTATTATCAATCCATATGATTATACTGATATAACGTATAGCTATCCTACTGGTTTCACTAATTTACAAAAGGGGGCATTTACGATATCGACCACTGTTCCAACTGGATCGTATCCCATCACAATTAATTATACTATTAATGGAGTACCCCATAGTTACACCAGTACAATTGAAATAAAGGTTTATGATCGTGACACGCCTGGACAACATACAGTATCCAATTTACCATCGATTTTTTACACAGTAGTAGCAGGTGCTGCTGGAGGTGATTATAATGGTACGGGAGGCACCGGAGGAACTATTAGTGCAACATTAACTAATTTATCATCTATGATTGTATTAATCGCAACTACATCTGGTGGAGGAGCATCATATTACGGAGGAGGTAATGGTGGATATTATACTGCTCTATTAACTAGTGATGGACAAGATACACCTCTTGTGGTTGGTGGAGGAGGCGGTGGTGGTAGTAGTGGTGGTAATTATTCAGGTGGATCCAGTCAACTTAACTTTGGTACTAATGGAATAGTTGGTATGGGAGCCACAGTTGACACTGGAGGTAATGGAGGATATTATACAGACGGTACAGGTGGCACTGGTGGCAACAAAACTAAAGGTACCGATGGAAGTAGTGGTACTGGTGGTGGTTCTGGTAAAGATGGAATCGGTGGGACTGGTAAAATAAATCTTGGCACTTTTCAACTAAATGGAGGAGGTGGAGGTGCAGGTCTGTATGGTGGTGGTGGAGGGGGTGGTGACAATTATGGAGCTGGAGGAGGAGGTGCATTAGGAGCAGGTGGAGGAGGTGCTTGGTATAGTTCAGGTGGTGCGGGCAGTTCATATATTGTACCTAATCCTTCATATGTAAAAGACTCCAGATTCACGCCAACAACCAGTAAAGAAGGAAGTGTCATGATTATTTCAATAATGGACAAGAATAAAATAGAATGTCCAGTAGGAACATATAATTCGTTAACTGGTCAAACAGATAGTTCATCTTGTCTCATATGTTCTACAGGATCATATTGTCCTAATTCAAGTACGATTACTAGCTGCCCCTCAGGAACATATAATTTATTAACTGGTCAAACCGATAGTTCATCTTGTCTAATATGTAGATCTGGATTTTGTCCTGCTGGATCGACAAGTCAACTTACTTGTCCCGCAGGATCCTATTGTCCTAATTCAAGTACGATTACTAGGTGCCCCTCTGGAACATATAATTTACTAACTGGTCAAACAGATAGTTCATCTTGTCTAATATGTCCTGAAGGGTACTATTGTCCGTCAGTAACATCAAATCCAATTAGTTGTCCATTAGGAACATATAATACCCTAACAAATCAAACCGATAGTTCATCTTGTCTTATATGTCCTGCAGGATCCTATTGTCCTAATTCAAGTACAATTACTAGTTGTCCCACAGGAACATATAATACCCTAACAAATCAAACCGATAGTTCATCTTGTCTTATATGTCATGCAGGATCCTATTGTCCTAATTCAAGTACAATTACTAGTTGTCCCACAGGAACATATAATTCCATAACAAATCAAACAGATAGTTCATCTTGCATCACGTGCCCAACAGGATCCTATTGTCCGAATTCAAGTACAATTACTAGTTGTCCCACAGGAACATATAATTCACTAACAAATCAAACCGTTAGTTCATCTTGTCTTATATGTCATGCAGGATCCTATTGTCCTAATTCAAGTACAATTACAAGTTGTCTCAAAGGAACATATAATTCCCTAACAAATCAAACAGATAGTTCATCTTGCATCACATGCCCAACAGGATCCTATTGTCCGAATTCAAGTACAATTACTACTTGTCCCACAGGAACATATAATTCCCTAACAAGTCAAACAAATATTTCATCTTGCCTCACATGCCCAACAGGATCCTATTGTCCGAATTCAAGTACAATTACTACTTGTCCCACAGGAACATATAATTCCCTAACAAGTCAAACAAATATTTCATCTTGCCTCACATGCCCAACAGGATCCTATTGTCCGAATTCAAGTACAATTACTAGTTGTCCCAAAGGAACATATAATTCCCTAACAGGTCAAACAGATAGTTCATCTTGTCTCATATGTCCCACTGGTTCCTATTGTCCATCAATAACATTAAACCCAATTAGTTGTCCTAAAGGAACATATAATTCCCTAACAGGTCAAACAGATAGTTTGTCTTGCCTCATATGCCCAACAGGATCCTATTGTCCTAATTCAAGTACGATTACTAGTTGTCCCACAGGAACATATAATTCCCTAACAAATCAAACAAATAGTTCATCTTGTATCACATGCCTAGCAGGATCCTATTGTCCGAATTCAAGTACAATTACTAGTTGTCCCACAGGAAAAACATCATCTATCGGTTCTACTAGTATAAGTCAATGTTTACCATTACCACCAACTGATCTTTTATATACACCAATCGAACGTAATATAAATGTAAAACTGTATGGTAAAACAATTTTTATTACTAATTCAGGACCAGACATACTAAATTTTAATTTATTACTATCATGTGCAATTCATTCTACAAGTTGTAAGGTTTTACCTAATGGATGGAGTTTAGACACATCATATGGAGGATATTTACCGTTAGGTGTAAGTAACCGAACATTCGTTTCTGGTTCAACCGTTAGTTTTAAAATGCCATTTTCTGAACGTGATTTGTGTTCAAGTCAAATACAGCAGTTAAATTCGTTGTATTTATATAGTAATAATCAATTAAGTGATAGTGTCCAATTAAATAATTGTGACTTTTTCACTGGTGGTAATTGTGAAACATTTAGATTTACTACATTTACTTCTAATAAGTGGTTTAATGAATTTATTCTTTCTTATAATTAATAAACATTACTACTTGACTCTTATGAGTCGATCGTCAGATTATAAAGGTAATTTCCACGGCTTTTTCACAAAAACCCGTACCAAAAATGTTACGATAACAGAATTTATGATGTTACAATACATTTATCCAGTATATTCACTGAATAAATAGTAAAACTTACCTTGTCGACCGTTTTTATTTTATTGTATTTTACATTTTATTTACAAATATTATATACTTACTATATCATGTTTTTACGTATATTTTTAATTAAAGTAATTAATAATACTGTTTTATCAAGACTTTTTCACGAAAGACCTTACCACAAAACTTGCTATAGCAGAATGTCAATTAATATAATGATTTATTAAGTATATTCACTGAATAATAATATAAATACTACTAATACTCTTTTATAGAAAATAAATAGAATGATGAAAAGGTTGTGTATTTTATTAAAAACGGTCGACAAAGTAAAATTAAATCATAAAATTTATTTTTTTATTATGATACACTAAAGAATGTATTTTTTTTCTAGATTATATAGCAACGTAAAAAATAATGTATCAAAACCAATTCAACTAGAACCTACGATTAATGATGAATGGGAAACAGTTGATCACGATACAATTATACAAACGTACGAACTTGAACCACAAATTGAATCTACTAGTATAGTTCCATCGATAGAATCATCAACAATAGAATCACCAACAATAGAATCACCAACAATAGAATCACCAACAATAGAATTACCAACAATAAAATCACCAACAGTAGATCCAAATCCGGAACCGACTATTATTCCTTCTCTTTCCTTACCAAGAACACCTACACATACTTATACCTCTCTTTTCAAGCGTTACGTATCGAGTCCTGTTACTACTTCCCCATCTATCTTTTTTGCAACTACTTCACTAGATCATTATACTGAAAAAACAGACGAACACGTAGAACAGGAAGAACATCACTTATCTATACTTGTTGATATTATTGATTTTTTATTTGGAAAAGATGTGATTGATAGAATGAAAGAAAGTTTATGATGAAGGAATGAACCATATGAAAAAATGAATCAATATGATCTTATTTGTATTCTAATAATCAATAATCAAATTATATATCGTATAGCCCTAAAATTTACTCATGGAATTACTGGTATTATCTACCTTAGTTAATTTTAAATTAAATAAAGTGTACCGTTTACCTTATCAACCGTTTTTAATAAAATATTATTAAAAACGGTCGACAAGGTAAAATTTAGGATTAGACTGTAAAAATTATTCTGGAATATAATCTGTACAAATACCAACTCCTTTAGGTAATTCGTATTCTTTAGTAAGAAAAACTTGAATGGTTCCGCCTCCTTTTACATTTTTATTTATATTACTCCATACAATATTTTTAGAAGTAACTGTAATATCATCTTTGTCATGACTAAAATAATGATATAAATGTTCATTCGGATGAAAACGAAAATAAAAATAGGCATCTAAATTTTTACAATGAATCCAAGTATTTTTATTTATTAAAATAGGATCATTATCTGTAATAAAATGAGTTGGTTTATCATGTCCCAAAAATAAACCATCTGATGTTTTCCAAATATCAATTTCAACATCCCAACCCTTCTCTAATACATTTATTAAATAAGATGGATTATTTTCTGTTACTAATGATGGTCCATTAGTATTTCCTCTATGTAAAATCCATGGAGATGGTAATGTATTCCATGTATGAATAACATCAAGTGTTTCTTCTTTCATACACCATGTAGAAAATCCAGTGCTCCATGTAGATGGTTGAAACAATCCAAAATACGTATGTTGAAATACACGTAAAATTGTTAATATTTCTTTATATTCTATTTCTGTTAATGGTTTTACCCATCTTAATAATGTGATATGATGCATATTTTGTTCATGTGGTTCTACACATGGTGCAGTTTTACGAATCTTATTTCGTACTTCTGTATAATCAGTAGGTGGGTATCCACATAATACAATACCTGTACGTGTGGGAGCAATTCCTTTAATATGTAAATAATAGGGAGGTAATTTACACATTTCATTACGAACTGTATCTGTCCATTTTTCTAAACAAGGTAACATTGATTTTTTTTCATGTTCTTGAATACCAAATGTATGAAATTGAAAAAAAGTATGATGAAGAATTGCATTATTTGGTTCATTTAGTTCATACCAAATTGCATAATTCATCCATGGTAATAATGATTTCTTTAATAATTGTAATTGTTGATTAAAATGAAAGATACCTTTACTCCACATAGCAGCACATATTGAAGTATCACTATAAAAATCCACTTGATAATGAGGAATACGAGATCCCCATTTACACCATAAACTTTTATATATTTCTTCTAATGAAAGAGGTCTAAATTTATTAATAAATGTAATATAATCAGTAGGAATACCTACACCCCAAAAAGCATTACAATTTGAAATACGAAAACGTTTTTGGTTTTTAATTGCATAATTATAAACAGGTGCTGTATAAAATTCATTATTTACTCTATCATTATATAAAATCATTTCTTCTGCATATTTTACGTAATCAGATCCTTTTTTCCACGCATAAATACCTGTAGTTGCATATGGTCCTAAGTATTTTTTTTCTGCAACTTGTTGTACTGTTTTATCTTCATATAGTGATACATATGACCATTTAAGATCATCAGGACATGGGTGATAAAAAGTTGAAATAGCACCATCATAATCTGGATGAAAAGCAGCATTATAAAATGAATCAGAATCCCATTCCAAGTATTGATCACTATTACCAATCACTAATGGAATATCATCATTAATGATTTTTCTTATTGTTAATACTGTACATGCTGAACCTTCTGTCAATTCTGGAACAGAATGAACATATACATTTGGTCTAGAACGAAATAATGCCAATTGTTCTTTACGTACAATTAAATGTACTTCCGTATTATTTCGTATTATATTATCTTTCGGTAATAAATTTTCTATAACTTCTTCCCATAACTGAAGATCACTTATCATAGGTAAAAATGGTTTCTGTATAATAAAACCATCTTTTTTAAAACGGGAACCTAATCCTGCCATAGGGATTACAATACGAAGTGCTATTTTTTTATTTTCTTGTAAATACGTTGGTCTAGATTTATATAATAAGCAATGTTCTAAAAAAGATGGAGTAATGTCTAAACTATCGACTACTTTAATAATAGTAGCATTTGTTCCAGTTCCTCTAGCTGCTTGTAATCCATATACACTATCTTCAAAAATAAATGTATTTTCCGGAATAGCATTCATAAGTTTCATTAATTTTATATATCCTATTGAAGATGGTTTAGGTTCTTCTACATCTTCATTACTTAATGAATATGTTATTAATTCAGTAATATTTAATTGTTTTAATACTAAATTAAGAGTTTCTCTAATTGAATTTGTATATACTCCTATTTGAATTCCATTATTTTTTGCCCATAATAAAGCTTTATAGGTATTATTTGTAAATTTAAATTTAGATAATTCTTTTATGGTTATTTCTTGTTTTTTTATATAAATAAGTTCTGAATCAAATATAGCATTAGGATAGTATTTTTTTATTTTTTTTAATTTTTCTTTTGTACTTAATGCTTCTAAATAATTTATATGAAATTTTTCATTAATTGGTTTATCAGAATATAAATTAAACATTTTTATAAAAACATCACGATGAAATTCGCATAAATCTATTAATACTCCATCTAAATCAAATAAAAATGTTATCATATTTATTAATTAATTTTTATTAAAAGAATTTTTGAAATTTACATTATTATGTCTTTAGATATTTATATTAATAAATATTTTATTTAAAATTTACCTTAATGACCGTTTTTATCACAACCTTCTCACTTTATTTACTATAATATAGTTAGGCATGGGTTAATATCGTGTTTTTACTTATATTTTTAATTAAAATAATTAAGAATAATATTTTATTGAAAAAGGTTGACAAACTAAAAAATGTTACGATAACAGAATTTACGATGTTACAATAAATGTACTTAGTATATTCACTGAATAAATAGTAAAATTACTAATAAAAACTGTTATAATAAATAGTAAAAAGAGCGAGAATTTAAATATAGAGCATGATAGATGGAGTTAAATACCAATTTTTTCCATATTTATATGTCCAGAAAAACACATTCATAATTTTAATATTATCACGAAATTTTATATCAAAGCTTGATGTAACTATTATAATTAAGATTTTTATTTTATTTTCTTTATAGTTTTCTTTTATGATAAAATTATGATAATTAGTTAATAAATTATAATCCATTTGTTATAAATTAATTATAATAAATAAATTATAATTTAATTGATTCAAGTACTCTTACAATTGTATAGGTATAATTATTTTTTAGAAATCATGGTACATTTTTTTACCGTATCGACCGTTTTCAATAAAATATTATTTTTAATTATTTTAATTAAAAATATATGTAAAAACAAGATACATAAATATTATATATTTATAAATACAATCAATATTATGAGAAAATAAAAAAACGGTCGACAAGGTAAAATATATTATAAATAAATACAATTATAAATAAATACAATTATAAATAAATACAATTATAAAGAAATACATATCGTTACATATGCTTCGATTAACCAAATCCTTATCTGAGAAAATGAATCTCTTATCCGCTCATCAAACTGATAATGACTGAACCTTTCATATCCGTTGTCCCTTTATGAAAACCTATGAAGCACAGTTAGGTTATCGAGTTGTGTTTGGATGGGTGATTTAAATCGTATGACTTACCAATTCAAATGAGGTGGTGGTGGTGGATTTATCATAAAGAATAACGATATGGTACGAGTCTATCTACAATTAATCGGTAAGTAACACCTACTACTATTTATATTACAATAATATAAATGAACTCATGTAACGATAGTTTTCTTTTACAAGGCTACTGTTTTGGATCGTTTTTGTACTTCTCGTTCATAAATCTTATTACGTAAATTAGTAGTGGAATACGTATGGGTTGATCGAGGATGGTATGATATCTCAATTGGTAAATCAGAACCAGTAAATGTTTTCCCTACATAATCATCGCCTAGAAATCGCACGTTAGGTTTTAAGTCCAGTAACGATTGATACAAGGATTGTTCCGTATCATATACGAAATAGTAGTCGACGTAACGACAACTTTTTAGTTGAATCTCCCGTTCTGCAAGCGTTTGAATGGGTTTGTTTTTTTCGGGGCGATCGATTGTCGGATCTGTTTGTAATCCAACACACAATATACCACATTTACTCTTTGAATCAGCTAGAAAAAGATGATGTCCCGCATGTAATAAATCCCAACATGAAAACGTCACACCAATTAGGTGGTTTTCGTGAAGTTTCACCACACAAGCTAATTCTTCTGCATTATTAAGTAATGTCGCCATCTTAACTAGTACAAACTTGTTTAAGTATTTTTTATTTATTATCCAAGGCCTTTTTACAAAGGCATTACTCACTGTATTATAATTTAGCCTGCACTTATTCTGCTTTTTAAAAAAGCATAAAGAGCATAATTTAAGTTAAATGAGCCACAATAATTATTTATTAAAAATTAAAAAAGCAAAATAAGTGCAGGCCTACTTATAACTCAATTTTGTTTGCTATAACAGTTTTTAGTAGCAATTTTATTATTTATTCAGTGAATATACTCAGTATATTTATTGTAACATCATACATTCTGTTATCGTAACATTTTTGGTACGGGTTTTTGTGAAAAAGCCGTGGCATTACTATTATAAAGAAATACAATTATAAAAAATACATATCGTTACATATGCTTCGATTAACCAAATCCTTATCCGAGAAAATGAATCTCTTATCCGCTCATCAAACTGAGAATGAGTGGACCTTTCATGTCCGTTGTCCCTCTACGAAAACCTATGAAGCACAGTTAGGTCGTACGACATTTTCATGTTCCTGTCCAGATCATCAAGGAAAGAAAACATTTTGTAAACATCTATTGTTTCTTGTTGCTCGTGTGGCATGTCAGATGGAATTAGCTGCAGAAATCAGTAAAAAATACAAGACCGGATGGAAAGAATCCGCATTTAACGCCTGTGTTCTTTCATGGACGAATCGATTGTCTCATTTAATTACATCTGCTACGTATGCACCCGTTTCAATTTGTAGCATTGAAGGAACATGTTGTATTTGTTTTGAATCCATTGAAGCACTCGATCCATCCGCTACTGTGCAATGTGTGACGACCTGTAAGAATTGGTTTCATACGCAATGCATCGCCAGTTGGAACAATCATGGTCATCATACATGTCCCTTGTGTCGTGCCGATTGGAATAAAGTAGTTGTTGATCCCATTTTAATTGAACCGATGGAAGAGAACATTCAAGGTTCATTACTCGTACCTCCGGTCGATGAAGTTCCTCATAATGATATTGAAACCGATATTGTCTTTTCTTTTGATACCACGGGTAGTATGTCACCGTGTATCGCTGAAGTCCGTCGGAATGTTGCTTCTATTATTAAAAAATTGTTTATTGAAATTCGTGGATTACGTGTCAGTATCATTTCCCATGGTGATTATTGTGATAAGGAAAACATGATCAGTGTCCTGGATTTCACAAATTGTCAAGACGATATCATTCATTTTATTACCATGGCCAAAACAACGAGTGGTGGTGATTACCCCGAATGTTATGAATTGGTGTTACAAACTGTCAAGTCATTATCTTGGCGACCGGAAGCAAAGATGAAAAGTATCGTGATGATTGGCGATGCACCACCACACGACAAGCACAGTAATCCAGGCAAGATTGATTGGCGAGAGGAAACGGAAGCATTAGCGAATCGTAACATTCAAATTTTTTCCGTACAATGTTTGAATGCTGGTAATCGTGAAGCCTATGCGTTTTATTCAGAGATGGCTCGAGTTACAAATGGGTATCATGTCTTTTTGGATCAATTTTCGTACATCAAAGATATGATTCAAGCCATTTGTTTCCGACAATACAATATTGATTACTTGCATCAATTTGAAGAAGAAGTTCAGAATGATACGGGAGGAATGAGTCAAACGTTACGACTCATGTTTGATACCTTGTTGGGTAAGAAATCACGTGAAGAAGTGGAACGAGAAATGAATCCCGATCGTTTCCATGAACGATACCATCGACCAGTTCGTACTGTATCGCATCATACCGAAGCAGCAGCACCATCTTTGGATCGAGAGAGTGAATTACGTCCGTGTCATCCTAGTAAATTTCAAGTGTTTACCGTGGATGAAGAGTGTGTCATTACGGATTTTTGTAGCAAGATGGGTATCACGTTTTCCAAAGGAAAGGGATTTTATGAATTTATCAAGAATGAAATCATACAACCACAAAAAGAAATCATTTTAATGGATAAAAGTACGGGTGAATTGTATGAGGGTGATGTCGCACGCAGTATTGCTGGGATTACAAAGAACGAAGCACGAAATCGAATCAAACCAGGCGATTTACCAAAATACCGTGTGTTTATTCAATCAACTTCGACGCAACGAAAATTGGTGAAGAATCAAGGATTTTTATATGAAGTTGACATGAGTCGGTAAAAAGTACTAGTTTCGTTTTATTTTACAAGGTCTTGAAAAAACGATAATTAATTCCAAATTGTAAAAATAAAATCTTACTATATAATAAATAATTAATGGCATTTACATTTACAGCTGGACAAAAACCAGGTCAATTAACTTCTTTTCAATCATTTGCATTGTCTTCACCACAAGCACCAGTTGCTTCTCTACCATCTTCTTCATTATGGGGTCTTGATGGAGATGATGATGCTCCACCATTACCTTTATTAGCACCATCGTTATCATTTGCTCCACCACCACCTCTGTTATCAGCTACATCCGTTGCACCAGTAGCAGCTGTATCTCTAGATCTTGATGGAGATGATGGTCCACCACCACTACCACCACTTTCATTAGCATCATCCTTATCCATCGCTCCAAGACCACCAGTAGCAGCCGCATCTCGACCATTTTCACCATCTGATCTTCCACCTGATCTTCCACCTCCACCATCATTATATGAAACCTATCCTGAAGATATCGCATTTTATTCACATCTTCCCTATTACTTTGATCATTGTTTAGAAGTAGTAGATTTGAAAAAAGGAAAAACAAGAAATATTGACGATTTCTTACTTGAAATGAGACGAATAACGTATGCTGACATACAAGATACACAAATTCAAAATCGATATGATCCACATTTTATCGGTCGAATCATTAAAGGTCCTATACCTAAATATGTACGAACAGTTGACTTTTCACCGTATGTTATCGAACAGAATAGAGTGATTCATAGAAGATTAATTATGAACGAACGTGTTCAGTTTTTCGAACATGTTTATAATGAAAGAAGAATGAACAGATTATATAAAATGGATTTGATGTACTATATGTTATGGGTTATGAAACAATTGTTTCGATTGTATGATCATGTTAATGATAGTGGTGAAAAACTATTTGATGAAAATAGTCTCTCTCCTGACTTTTTAGAAGATAGTGAAGAAAAATTTGTCAAACGAGAATCGTTACTACGTATGTATCTCGCTCATGAAAAATCGGAAAAAGATAAAGCAATCGATAAAGTGATTCTTGTCAGATTAATGCAAACGTGGGGGGATCGTGTAATTAATGAATATTTTCGTGGAAAGACAGAAAATGATATTTCATATTCGATGAGATGGTGTATCGCCATTGAAACAATTTTATTATGGTTATGTACGACAACACCAGAAGGAATTCAGATGACAAAAGTCATTCGAGCACAAAATCAGATGGAAGGTGAAGTAGTAGGAGGGAATAAAAATCTAGGAGATATAGGCAAAGGGGGCGCAGACGTTTATAATAATATTTTATCATTTTTAGGAAAGACACGAAAAAAACAATCTACATCAACACGTCGTATGAAGAAAAATAAATCATGTCGTGTACGTAGATCTACTGGTAAAAAGATATAAGTAAAATCACAACTTTTTCATTCTATTTTTTCACAAAAATCCGTACCAAAAATGTTACTATAAAAAAACTTATGATGTTACAATAAATGTACTAAATATATTCACTGAATAAATAGTAAAACTAATAATAAAAACTGTTATAGCAAATAAAATTCAAGGCCTTTTGTGAAAAGACCTTACCCCAAAACTTGCTATAACAGAATGTTAATTAATATAATGATGATTTATTCAGTATATTCACTGAATAAATTATATAAATACTAGTATTTTCTGTTATAGCAAACAAATAGAGTCATAAGGATGTGATATAATTAAGTTATAAGATATTGTATTTATTTTCTATAAAAAATATAATATAATAGTATTTATATAATTTATTCAGTGAATATACTGAATAAATCATTATGTTATACTACATTTTAGGGTAAGGTATTTTGTGAAAGGCCTTGAATTAATTTTTTTTAACTTCTTGTATTATTGTAAAATGAAAACATGTGCTTCGATTCGTAATCCAGTAGATGTTGATACATTTGAACAACGTTCCATCACAGATCAAGTAGGATCTCTCTTATATAATAATGATAATTCAGTAAAAACAAATCGCATGAAAGAATCGGCTCGTTCTGTTCCCTATTGTTTAGTCAAGGGTGATGAACACTATATTTGGTCAGATGAACCATTACTACAAGACTCAGTCTATGAGAAAATAGTAACGACTACCAAAAAACGTTATCTGAATTATAAAACCGAACATCCTGGTAGTATTGAAACCATCCTAGAAAAATCTGATCGGTATCGATCAGTTACAGGTAAAGTGATCCTATCGTTAACGACAAGTCCAGAACGATTACTAACCTTGCATTACGTGTTGAAATGTTTTTATGATGCGATTAAAGAACATATTGATGTCATTTATGTGGCACTTCCCCATCGGTTTCGAAATCAACCACAAAACAAGTATACGATTCCTAATGAATTATTACAACGCTATCCATTACTCACATTACTTGGTGTTGCATATGATAATGGTCCTGCTGCCAAGATAATTCATGCTGTAGAATATGAACGCCAAATCTCTGATAAATCGGATAATGCAATTTTTTTATCGATTGATGATGATATGGACTATCAAGCAGATTATATTTTACGTATCTTATCAGAACGAATGGATCGTCTTCAATACGAATTCGTAGTGAGTCCAAAAGCACATACTCTAACACGATATGAAAGTTTCCCAATTGTTACTCATCCATTAGATCAATCGAGGACAATAAAAACATTAGCACAAGGATATGGTATTATTGCATATAAAGGTCGACATATTGATCCATTAATGATTAAACAATTAGCCAATGCGGATCCATCGTGTCGTTTATCAGACGATCTTACAATTAGTTATCAATTAGCAAAAGATAAGATTGGTGTGTATTCAGTGGATCTAAAAACAAATTGGATACAAGGTTTGCCTAATTTTCCTTGGTATAAAGATCCGAATGCATTACAAGCCATGGATGGTACTGAAAGACCACGATACAATCAATGTTGGAAATCTGTGTTGAAGCCGCTTACCACATCCATTCTTCCTGACCAGATTAAAAGTAAATATCGATTTGAACCATACGCATTCACTCCATATGGTTCTTCTTTATATAAAGAGGACAATGATATCCTTCGTTTATATCATGCACTTACATCACCCGATCCTATCGTACGTAAAAAAGAAGTAAGTGAGATGATTAGTACACGTCCTGAACTATTTAATCCTGATGGTACAGGTTTAAAAAAAGTAAATACGACAGCCTTACATGAAGCCATCTATCGAAATGATATGGAATTGTTTATGTTACTTATCAATACCATTGGTAAACGTTATCCAAACATAATAAATATGTATGATGATATTCAATATGGTAATAAACCATTAGATGTTGCCATAAAAAGTAATAATATTGATATGATTACAGTCTTACTTGAACTAGGGGCTGTCGGTGAAACGGATTATAATAGACGAGGGTTATTAACCATTTTTGATAAAATGGATACCATTGATCTTGTAGCCTCTCGTTCAATTCAAATCCAACGTTTATTTTTAAACTATTTACCCGTTCCATTTAATTGGTCTAAACTTGACAAGGCAATCTATCTTGGATTCATTGAACTCGCTTATGAACTCGTTGATTCATTAGAGGCTACAAATGAAGATAATGAACTGATTGTAGAATGGATTCGTGCCACAAAAACACCGGAAAAGGATATTCTATCAATTGTGAATATTATGTATCAGGGAAATACTTTGCTTCATATTTGCGCATCTTATCATGCCATGAGAATGATTTCTTCTTTATTTTTTAAAGGGATACCGATTACTCAAGTCAATCAAGATGGACAAAATATACTTCATATTGTATCACAAAAATCAATGTTGACAAGTATACAATTTGTTAGTAAAGTAGAAGAGATCAAACGAAATACGCAATATATACCGTATGGTGAGCGATTGTATACCAAACTTGATCATCATGGAAAAACGCCCGGATGGATCTTATTTGAGAGATTTCGTAATCAACCGTATCGAGATGGTTTATTGCTAGCAAGTATTCGAGTTAATGCCCCATTACTTGTTTCAAAAATTCTTCAGCAAAACCTACATATGAAAGATCCCATACGAAAAACGAGTTGTATTATCGAGATTAAACAACAACAATTTTCAAAACAGGAAGCAGATAACCTCTTACAAATGATAGCGGATTTTGATCGAGACTGGTTTAATTTTTCCTTAAAAATGATTTTTGATCGAAGAGAGGCTAACTACTATCAACAATTTCGTAAACCGATATTATTACCTCATGTCAAACAACTTGTAGAAAATCAGTTATTTGGAAAAAAGCAATCGATAACACATAGAAGAAGGAAACATGATACAAAAAAGAAACATAGTACAAAAAAGAAATCAATCAATAAATAAGTAAAGATAACAAAAGTACGAATTGAAAACGTTTCCTCAAAGCATTTTGTGAAAAAGTCTTACCCCAAAACGTACTATAACATAATGTTAATTAATATCATGGTTTACTCAGTATATTCTGTTATAGTACCATTTTTGGTACGGGTTTTTGTGAAAAAGCCGTATAAAAATGAAAAAATTGATAAAAAATCCAAGAAATACAACAGATAACATAAACAATGCAGAATAATATCGTTACAATTATACGGCAACTAGAAGATGCAAATGCTTCTGGAAATGCGGAACAAGCCGTACGACTTCTTGATATCATGAATCAATTATTACAAGAGGATGAGGATGACGGTACTGTTGAAATGACTGATGATTTTAGTGATGAAAATAAAGAAGATGTTGATGATGAAAAAAAAGAAGACAATCAATATGATGATATGCCGATTTTGGTATCGATTACTGATGAGGATGAAAACGAAAGTAAAGATGATCTAGATCATCCCGTAGAAACTGATGAGGAATCGGAATACGATGATATGCCAGAACTCATATCTGATATTGAAATGGATGATACAATGATAGTAGATATTCACGTGGATGGAAATCAAGTACTAGTATACTATAGATAATAAATTCACGGTTTTTTGTGAAAAAATGAAAAATAAAATAATATACAATACAACATCATCTCAGCAGTACACACATGGAACACTTTCCTCAATGCTCTTACCCATTGTCCCTTCTTGGCAGTACGTATGATTCACGAAACCCTCAACAATCGTATACAAAATTCATCAACGACATTTCGTATTACGCTAATGGCGACTGTTGGGGAATCATCATGAATGGTTCAGACATATTGTTTAATTCGTATAACCCGTTGCGTACCTTTCGTGAAAAAGTATTAGACAGTATTATCAAGAATGAATGTGGAACAAATCTTCAAGGGGTATTATTGAGTGACATTAATCGTCAAGGCGTAAATGCGACCATTGATATCTATATGTTTTCGAAAGAGCGAGCGCCCAACATTCGAATGCATGTGGTATATCATGCAGAATCAGGTACCTATACAAGTTCGTTTTTCACATCGTCTATCGAAGAATGAGATGTAAATATAAATATAAATATAAAAAAGTAGATAAATAGGATGATTTTTGTAGTACATACTACAAAAATAAAAATGTTATTCATTATATAATAAAAAAAATCACTTTGATATCAAGTTATATTGGATACGTAACTCTTTTAATTGGTATAATGTGATGTTATATTTGGATAGTAACTCGGTAATGGTCATTTTATTTGTATGATCTGTAATAAAATCTCGTATTGGAAATCCTTCTGGTAATATTTTCGCATTCCGTAGTTCTTCCTCTGTTCCATCTACTAATTGTTTGTATTTTGTATGCTTTGGTCCAGTTTTATTTTTTTTTATTTTCAAATCATATTCACGAACAATTTTATAAAAACGATATGAATTAATGTTATATTTTTCCATAATTTGAGTAGAAGTAAGTTTTTTCTCTTGAATTATTTTGATAAGATTCATGATATCACGGTCTGTATCGCATGTAGATGTGATTATCGTACTATCTTGATTATCTTCTACTATAGGTATATCATTTGGAATGACATGATCTACATTAGTATACATAGACATTATTATCATTACCTATTATCTTTAATAAAAAATTATAACGTAACGAATTGAAAGTAGTACCTCATTTTGTTTTCAAATGTAATTTTATACGTAATTCTCGTATTTGATACAACGTAAGTTTATATTTTGACATTAAATATGCAATCGTCATATCATTTTTACTATCCTTAATAAAATCTTCTATAACAAATCCTTCTGGAAATATTTTAGACGCTTTCTGTTCTTCTTCCGTTCCATATAATAATTGTTTGAATTTTGTATTTTTTGGACCAGAACGTTTTTGTATTGGTTTCAAATTGTATTCACGTACAATTTTATAAAAATGATGTGAACTAATATTATATTTGGTCATAATTTCTTTTGAACTTAAACCCGATGTTTCAATAATTTTTATTAAATCAATTACATTTTCACAAGATTTTTTATTTATATGATTACTAGCAGGTTGTATACCATTATAATTAGGTTGTAGATCAATAATAGACATTATTATTTACCTTATTATCTTTAAAAAATATTTAATTTTTATAAAATAAAAAAACTAAATAAAAAAATATAAAAAATTATAAAAAAAGTTGAAATTTAATTTTTTAAAAAACACATAATTTATTATCTTATATATTATATATTATATATTACATGATCAGCAAATTATTTCCAGCTGAGAAAGATGATACAAATCAATTACAACAATTTTATAGAGACAATACCTATGATACATCGAAACTACTTTTACAAAGATTACCCATTCTCCGTTGTACCACATTTAGTAAAGCTAAACGTCCTGAAGAAGCATTATTTGAAGTTGCCCAATTATTGAAAATGATATCGGCACAACGTTTGTCCGATCATACCTCTTGGATAACTATCGGGCGTATCTTTCATCGTGTCTCACAAGGAACTCTTGATGGTCTAGAGGAATGGATTTCGTGTACACCGTCTCACGTAGATGTATGTGGTTCATTATGGATGACCATGAAACATACACCGTATATGGCACATGAATCCATTCATACCTTGTTTCACTATGTCAAAGAAGACGCATTTGAAACGTATCAACAGCACAAACAAACACGGTGCAAACAAATGGTCCTTTATATCATAAAAAATAAAATAAATAACTTGAAAGCATGTCATTTTAGTCAAGTACTTTATGTATTGTACAAGGATGAATTTATATACAACGAGCAACACGGATGGTATCAATGGAAAGATGGCACATGGAATTCCTGTTCAAAAGAATGTATTACACTACGTAGTAATATCATCGATCAATTACTACCATTCTTTCAAATGGAACACAGAAACTTATACGATGAAATTTCTTTACTAAAAAATCTAGTGCGTGATATCGAGGAAAAAGATATCATAACAGAGGAAGATATGGAAACAATCGCAAATCATCATAGAGAAATAAAAATAATTGATACGAAACGAACGACAATCATTACAATGTGTGATAAAATAGAGGAGATGGGATTCAAGAAGAAAATTATTGCGGAATCAGTAGATTTATTTTTGGATACAGAGGGGATCATTGATGAATATGTGAAAAGTAAGGAACAAGTACATGTTGTAGAAGAACATAATAAAAAAGATAAAAATAAAGATATTGTAAAATCACATCTTAATTTATTTGTAAAATATTTAATTACTAAAGACAAAGATTATACAAAACAAAAGTGTATTGAATTAACTTCTACTATATTTGAAGAAAAATTTGAAGCATTTTTAATGAAACAGAAGATTGTATATCATTATACTATTTCTGCAATTCATATTATTAGAAAATTAAATGAATTAGTAATTACTGGAATTACAAGTAAACCATATCGTAATTATACTACAACACTTTTTGATAAAAAGGAAATTAAAAAATATTTTAAGAAACTAATTCTTGAGTAAGTAGTACTTAGCACAAAAATTTTACTATATGTAATAGTAAAATGTATGGTATTATGAAAAAGTAAAAATTAACATTTTATTATTTTTATGTGCTCGATAAATTTTATATCCAAGTTTTTACAATGATGTAAAAACTTTTAATAATCATTTTCCTCATCCTCCGCATCCTCCGCACACTTTAATTTTTACCTTGATAATATACTTAAAAAACTATTATTTTATCATTTTTTACATTTTTTACATATTTATACGTTTTTTCATAATATAAAATAAACATATTCCGAATAATAAATATTATTAACTTTGTTATATACAACAAAATTTCAAAATTTTATTTATTTTATAGATTTATCATATGTTCCGAATACTTTATAAATAATTAATAATTAATCTTCTTGTTATAAACCTATAAAAATATCACTTTTTTACATCATTTATTTCATTTCTAATACTTTTTTTTATTTTTATAAACTATTTTTTTATAGAAACATTTTATATTTTTAGAAATACTTTTTATTTTTTACAAAAAACAATTGACCTATTTTAAACCAAACAAATAGTACAATACTATTATTTTAGGTTAAACCAGTATGAATATTTTTATTTATTTAAATGATCTTTATTATATAAGTAGAATATGACTTACCTAGATACAATTTTTACCTTGCCGACCTTTTTCAATAAAATATTATTCTTAATTATTTTAATTAAGAATATAAGTAAAAACACGATACATAATTATATAACATTTATAAATACAATCAAACATACATACTAGCAAAATAAAAACAGTAGACAAGGTAAATATTTGTATTTATATATTTTATTCAGTGAATATACTGAATAAATAAGTAATAATATTTAAAAATGTATTATAGCGAGTGGGGGGTGGTAAAGCCTTGTAATATTATAAATTTAGTAATCATACCATTCCACAGTAGATTTTAATCCATCTTCAAACAGTATAGTAGATTTCCATCCCAACAATTTTAATTTATCATCATTAATATAGTATCGTTTATCATTAAAGGCACGATCTTCCACAAAGGTTATCCAATCATCTATCTGTACATCTGGTCTTTTTATAAAAGTAATTAATAATCTCGTTACTTCTTTTACTGATACCTCAAACGGTGAACCAATGTTATAAATTTCACCTTTTAGTCCTTTTTTCATAATACTATTTACTACATCGTCCACGTGAATAAAAGACCGTACATTATCACCTTTACCATGAATGGTACATTTTTGTCCATTTTTTAATAGATGAATAAATCGTGGTACTAATTTCTCTAGGTACTGACGTGGACCATACACATTATTACAACGAGTAATAATCAGTGGTAATTTAAACGATTGATAATAGGATTGTGCAATCATTTCTGCCGCAGCTTTTGTAGCAGCATAGGGATTCGTAGGACATAATATAGATTGTTCCGTTTTGGGTGTTTCATGTTCATCTAATGCGGATTCACCATAGACTTCATCCGTACTAAAATGTAGAAACAATTTTAATTTTCCATACAGGCGTGATGCCTCTAACAAAATATGAGTTCCCACTACATTATCTTTTGTATATTCTAGAGAACTTTCAAAACTACCATCTACGTGAGATTGAGCAGCAAAGTGAACAATTGCATCAATTTTGTATTCTTGAAGCAAAAAAGAAATAAGATGTTGATCGGTAATGTTTCCTTTTACAAATTTATAATTAGAGTAATCAGCAACGATAATATTATCAAAACTGGAACAATAATTCATACAATCAATATTAATAAATAAGGTATGAGTATAACGTTGGACCATTTCATTCAAAAAATTAGAACCAATAAAACCACATCCACCCGTAACCAGAATAGACCTGTACTTATTCTGCTTTTCTAATTTTCAATAAATAATTATTGTGGTTCATTTAACTTAATTATGCTCTTTCTGCTTTTTAGAAAAGCAGAATAAGTGCAGGCTAAAACCAGAATGGTGGAATAATTCATTTAATATATATTTATTTCTAAATTGATTTAGAAATTTCAAGGTTTTTTGTGAAAAAACCTTATAAAAATGAACTAGTGTAAAAGTTTATGATATAATCCATCTACCATTATTAAATTGATATACATTATCGGTATGTTGTCTATAAAAAATAATCCAAATTGAGCAATTTCCAGAACCACATATTACATAATTACACTCAGCCATTATTAATGTTATTGCTAAATATTTTTGTGAAAAATTAAAATTTAAGTCTTTATATTTTTTATCTACTGTAGAATTTGATTTATTCATATGTCTTATTTCATCCTTACAGTAAAATGAATTTGGAAAAACCTCACACATTTTAGTAATAAATTCAGTTTCATCACTTTGTATCATAAAACGTATATTTGGATTTTTTAATTTTACTTCATTTCCATACTTAATTATGTCATCGTAACTACATGTACTCATTTCAGTATTTTTATCATTCCCTCTATAAAATAATACACATGTATTAATAGGGTTTATATTATATTTACCTTTAATAGTATTTTTTATATCAACAATGTTATATGAAGGAGTAAAATATTTAATTATAAAAGGACTAATATCTTTTAAGTGTAAACTGGTAAAATCATGAAATTGATAGTCTTCTTTATAATCAATATGATTATTAAATTTTATAGACATAGATAATGGTTGTTTAAAATAAACATATGTTATATCATTATCTGAATTTTTATACCAACTAAATTGTTTAGAACTATCAACATCATCTGGTAATTTATAATATTTATTAAAATACTCAATAATATCATCTAACTTAGTTGAACAACAAGAAAAAAATCCAGAGTTATGATTAGATTTTAAAATAATTTTATTATTATAATTAATAATAGTTGAATTATAAAACTCTTTGATACTATTATTTTCAAATGAATTATACGAATTCAATGAACAATACATTTATAAATATAATAAATATAAAAAATATAAAAAATATAATCAAAACTTTTAAAAAATATAATAAATACAGACCCTTTTCACTAAATTTATTTGCTATAACAGAATATAGTAGTATTTATATAGTTTATTAAGTGAGTATACGTAATAAATAATAAAATAGTAGTAATTTCTGTTATAGCAAGTTTTGGGGGTGTGGAGGGGGGGTAAGGTTTTTTCACAAAAAATTTTGTAATTATCATGTTTACATATTATGATTACTTGTAATTATAGTATACATACTCATCCATACAGTACCTTCGGATTGAATTACATAATCAGGAACTATTGCATGTTTCCATAATACATAAGGATATGATAATTAATCTTGAAATGAATATTCTACGTTTTCTTTCCAGCATGAATCAAATAATTTATTTATAGTATTATCTTTAATTGATCGTATGAACATTCCGTTTTCAAATAATCCAGTTTGATCTGGAAAACCATCTTTTTTATATAAGTATAGGTTGATCCTTACATATGTTTTCCATTTATTATAAATGTATTACTAATATAAAAAATTTGTATAAATTTCAACGCTTTTTTTGAAAAGACAGAGTTTTTTTTACTTTTCTATTATCCTTCTGGTTAGTATGTTTCTTCTTCTTTTTCCTTCTCCCCAAATTCTCCGCTAAAAAAGGTGATTGTAATGTAGTTTCTGATGCCATTCCCTGTGCTACTTTCACTTTGTCACTGGTCATACCCAATACAATTTCCCCGAGTCGAGCATACGTCAATGTCCCCAAGATCATCACATGAAGAGCATGTAATTGATCTTGCATTTCGGAACTCGTAGTATGGTATTCTACATCCATTAAAAATTTGTAGAAATTCCTATAGGGTTTCATTTTATCAAACAAGAGTCGTGGTTCATCATAATATGTGGTAGTAAGTTCCATTGTTGCTTTTCTATTTAGTAATGGAATCCCATCCGGAAACCCAGCATCTTTTCGTACCATATAACTATACCATGCTGGTTCATGTGGAATGTTTCGGATACGACCTGCAGTACTGATCGTTTGCAAATCAGTTGGTGACAATGTTATTTCTTCTCGTTCATCCATATCATTTACCTCGTCCGAATGGTCGTCGCTTCCAAAATGACCACTGGCTAATAACCGTAATGCTCGTTCTCTTTGACCTAGATCATATATCGTTTTCTTTGCTAGTTGTTCTTTCGTATAATCATGTACATTAATTTCTTCACAAAATTGACTACATAGACTATCACCTAACTTCCATAGGTAACGTGATAGAGCGGATTGGTCTAGATTAGCGGGTGGAATGGCATTGTAGATACTCGTAAGAAGACGAAACAAATCATGTACTCCCGTCCGTTGAAGCGAGTTGGTATATCCTTTCCGATGTGTATACGGTACATCTATGCCTCCAATGGTAAAGGATGCCATCCCCCAGTCAATGATCACAACCGTGCCATCGGGTTTGATCATGATATTATGGGCATGAAGGTCATTGTGTGTGATTTGATACGGTGACGCTTCCAGGGCAATGAGAATGGTCCACACCTGCTCAATGATGGAGCGACACTGGTCTACCGTAAACGGATGATGTTGGATGTACTGAGCGAGTGTTATTCCTTGTATCCGTTGCTGGATCATATGAATCTGTGGTTTACTAGATCCATGAAAACTGTCGTTAAAACCAAATTGAATGGGTCGTTTGGTACGAATGTCACCATTAAAACTAACAGTATTGGTGGAAGATAGAAAGACTCCATAGGTGGCGACAAGATGTTCCGTCAATTTTCCATGCAATAAGATGGTATTTACTATGACATAATTTATAATCATTTCTTGAAGACTATTTTGATCCAGTTGTAATGGACATTTTAACACTTCTGTACTGACTGGTCCATCGGATGTCCATGAATACACTACTCCGAATGAACCATTGGATAGCTCGGTTTCTCGTGCGAGTTGTTTGTTTAAGGCACTGGTGTCATCAAAGGAAGGTATGGGTGTATATCGAATAGAGGTAGCACAGAGCATATCACGGAGTGAGGAAGAAGTCCGTCCGCCCGCTAGACACTTATCATCTTGTACGATTGTGGTGAAAAAGTGTATGTACTGATCTAGTAATACGGTATTACGTTTATTGTCTTTTTTATCTTGACTATCGACATAAAAGGATAATATGGTGCGAAGGATTTCTGGAGTGATACGATGGAAAGGAGGTTCTGATTCTACGTTACGTTGTAATGGTACTTGATCTAGTGCGGCCATTACACAATTTTTATCTATTACTATTATGTATGTTATTATAAAAAATTATTTTTTCACGGCTTTTTCACAAAAAGCCGTACCAAAAATGGTACGATAACAGAATGTATGATGTTAGAATAAATGTACACGGCTTTTTCAAAAAACCCGTACCAAAAATGATACGATAACAGAATGTATGATGTTAGAATAAATGTACTCAGTATATTCACGTAATAAATAGTAACATTACTACTAAAAACTTTTATAGCAAATAAAATTGAGTTATAAGACGGTGTAAATTTACTCAGTGAATATACTGAGTAAATAATAAAATTACTACTAAAAACTGTTATAGTAAATAAAATTGAGTTATAAGATAGTGTATTTTTTATATTTTTTGTATTTTTTACGAGTAGATCTATTACGTTTACTCTTTTTTCCATAGGATGCTGTACTACATGACTCTAGTATGTTTTTTACCGAACCTTTCATGGTTGCTTGTTCACCATCATCTTTAATAAGTACAAATCCATATGGTTTATAATTTCGTTCTATTAATTGTTGATTCGTTTTTATATTACATACTACCTCACGTAAGAGTACTAGTAATTCAGGATCATTTTTATTATCTTGTGCAAAAGTTAGTACCGCACTCATTATGATGTCATAATATTTGTTATAGATTTCATCATATGGTAGACTAGGTTGGATATCAGGAATATCTTTCATAATACGTTCTAGTATGATCGCACCATGTCTATGCATTACTCCATAATATAGCGACATTGGATAGTGTAGTAGCATCGTGATGCAATCATCAAATGTAAATTGTTGATAAGGAAGCATTTCATAACATTGATTTCCAGCAGCAGTGAGTGATGCAGTAGCATCTTTTGAAAACCATGGAAAATCTATCAACCATCGTATTACTTTGCATAACATATATTTACCTAACCCTTTTAGTCGTTCTCCTGGCAGAAGGAGGTCTTTTGTATCAGCAAAAGCGCTATACACATAAAAAATATCAATTTCAAGATTATGTTGTTCCGTATCATAGGTTAGCAATAACGTGGCAACTACATTTTTAAGATGTTTTTCCTTTACACGTGTACGAAATGGTGTCATGGGGTAAAAATGTGGAAACGGAACTGAACAATTTATGGATTGATATTGACTACGTTTTGTTGGTAGTTCTATTTTTATTTCCAATGGTATCCCGTCTAACGTAAATGGAATAGGTATGAAAAATTGTGTGATTTTACTTACAGAAGTCATTACACAATTTGTTTCTTTATTACTATCATGTACGTTATTATAAAAAAATATTTTATCAACGGTGGGTTTACGAAAAGCAAATAAACCGGTGATGTTAGTGCAAGGTCTTTTCAAAAAAAGACTTGTGTTGTTTACAGACATGAATAGCTGATGGAGATGTAGCAATAGAAGCTTTTCGACAAATTGTTTTATTACGATACTGATGGGTACAACGATAAACAAACGAACCATCACCGACCTCTATTTTATTTTGTCTCCAACACCGACTAGCTTCGTCAAAATTAATTGCGAGAGGTATTATACTACTCTCATTGGACATGGACATGACTTTTATATGTTAGTTATGTTTTTATAGTTATAATAAATATAATTATAACAAAAGTACACGATACACTACCTAACACTTTTTTCGTACAGATAATTTTTTAATATAATGTTGCTTTTTTGATTTATGTTTATTCGAACGTGTCTGTTTTTTCTTTGTACCAAATGAGGAAGGTAATGTAGCATCAGTCTTTCGTATCAATTGATCAATATTTGCCATGTCTTTATTAGCGGAAAGAGCAAGTAATTCAGATGTAATTTTTTGTTTTTGTTTTTCTTGTACAATCTTGTTACGGCGTTTGATTTCTTTAGTAAAGATGATAGTAAACTGATCTACATGATCGTTATAGGAATCTTCATCAATATCATATTCAAAAGAAACCAATGGTTTGAGCAAGGGATATATATCAATGAGATAGTCGAGATCGTGTTGTACCGGCGCACCTTCATTTCGTTTCATTCTGTCACGAATGGAATCGACTAGAGAATCAATATCTGGATTTTCCCACTTTTCCTTTTCGCCAAGACGATCGAAATCAAAATGTGTAGCACGCCCAAAATCAATAGCGTAGTACTTATTATCTTCGTCTTGTTTTCGCATAAAATTACCCGAATGTGCATCATTATGATATACCTCAGCATTATGAACCCCATCCAAACAATTCATCACCATGAGAAATTGAAAACATTTTTTCTTTTGTTGTTCCACCGTATCCATCAGACGTAACAAAGGAATACCAATGGTATGTCTACGTTCATCATGTGTAATGGTTTCTAGATCATCTGAAACATAAATATGTAGTCCAAATTGGTCACTAAAGACATCAACAACCTTCTGATATAATTTTTCCATGGGTCGTAATGAATGATAATGGTTGATTTCATACATCATTTCATACTGAAGGACTTTATCTAGCGGTTCGGTTGGAAACAATCGTTTCGAAATCGCATGTAGGCTAGTAAAGATAGTGCTATAATACGTTCTTGCTGCGACTACTTGTTCGGTAGATAAGGTATACCAGTCGGAATACAATGTCACATCCAACCGATCGGTGACGTAACCAGATTTGGAAACGAGACCATTTTCTACACATTCCCATTTTTCATAGATGGGTCTTGCTGATCCAGGTGAGAGATAGGTATCGGGGTTAGCAACACTATTTTGTAATGAAATTTCGTCGTCAATGGTATTGTCATCCATATGGTCATTGATAATCCATTTTACAACATATTTATCTTGCTTGCCACAACGGGCGTTAAACACACTTCCATATTTACCACTACTGATTTTGCCAGCAAGGGCCTCAAATGTTGTACCAGCATCACATGGACTTTTCCAGGTGCGTGTTCGTTGTAATGTACCACGACACAAATGCATTATTTATAACCATACTAGATAATAAATTATTTTTTTTATTCAAGGTCTTTTCACAAAAGGCCTTACTCCGCTCATGGCGGATAGCCCAAAAACTTGCTATAACAGAATATAGTAGTATTTATTGAATATACTTAATAAACCATTACATTATATTAATTATTATGAAAAAGTCGTGTTTTTATTGGTATAGTACTTTTACTATTTATTCAGTGAATATACTGAGTACATTTATTGTAACATCATAAATTCTGTTATAGTAACATTTTTGGTACGGGTTTTTGTGAAAAAGCCGTGTATTTATTATTAAGTTTTACCTTGTCGACCGTTTTTATTTTGTTCGTATTTTTGATTATATTTATAAATATTATATACTTATGTATCGTGTTTTTACATATATTTTTAATTAAAACAATTAAGAATAATATTTTATTGAAAATGGTCGACAAGGTAAAAGGTAAAAGTTAGTAAGTAAGATCTGCTATTATATTATAAAAAAATAATATAAATAATTGTATGGCACAAACGTCATTATATCACTATGGACATAGTATTTTACCCAAGTATAAAACTACACGACTCATTTGTCAAGTAACGGATCTATCCCTGGATAGTCTTATTAAAGTGGTATATGAAACACGACATATAGATTTGAATAAGTTTCGGTGTGAAACATGTAAGAGAATCAGTACGAGCGGATTCAAATTGAAATGGCATGTAGATGATACAGTTCTTGTCAAAATTAAACCAGATTCCCTATTTGATCCAACAGACATTCGTATCCATGACAACTATAAGTTGAGTCAGAGAGAAAAAGATAAAAATCTTCCATGTTTTTCACTTGTTGTATACCTATCAGAACATAGTGTTGACTTTATGGGTGGAGAATTTGAATTTGTAGATGAAACGATTCTACCACGAAAACATATGATGATCTTTTTTGATAGTCATGAAGTTCATCGTGTGCATCAAGTACATTCTGGTACTCGGATGGCATTATTATATAAATGGTATTGCGTGTAAAAATATAGTACAGTTTTTACCTTGTCGACCGTTTTTACTTTTCTCGTATTTATGATTGTATTTACAAATATTATATAGTGTTTTTACGTATATTTTCAATTAAAATAATTAAAAATAATAGTTTTTATTTTGCTTGTATTTTTGATTATATTTATAAATATTATATAATTGTGAGTAGTGTTTTTACGTATATTATTAATTAAAATAATTAATAATAATGTTTTCTTAAAAACGGTAGACAAGGTAAATATTTATTCCAATAAATCCAATAATACCACACATTTATAACTACATGGTAAATAAAAAATTTAAAAAATATCAAAATATTTTTTTAAACTAGTTTATAAGTACGTTTTGGGGTAAGGCCTTTTGTGAAAAGGTCTTGTTATTGAGTATAATCGATTATCCATTGTTGTCTCCGTTCTTTTGTTTTTTCTTCATTCACCTCAAATAATGCAGGAGTCATGGATTGAGACACTTGTCCCCAATAAATCTTGTCACGATGATGTTTCAACATAAACTCTAGTGCTCGTGGATTTGAATTTTGTGATAAAAAATACCAATTAATCTTGTCCGGATGGTCAAGTAAGTAGTCTAGTAACAAATTATTAGGGTTGAAACAGACATAATTCCAGATGACATGTTCTTTATGCGACAACATGTACCGTGCTGCACAATCACTCTTGTTTTGACAAAAAATACTCCAATTAATTGATTCTGAATAATGTGCTAGTAAATATGCTGTTAGGGTTTCACTGGGATGTGTAAACAATTGATTCAAAAAAATACCGATGCGTCCTGGATGCGTTAAGAAATACTGTGCGATTCGTTCATTATGATTGTAAGCGACACGAAACCATGTTTTCCACCATTTTGGATTAGTAGGTTCCCATACCATTGTTTCAAACACTTCTAGCAATAGGGTAACAATACGATCATTCGGATTCATACATATATACATCCAGCTTTCACTTCCGCTAGGAAAAATAGTACTTTTACCCTGAAGATACGATATAATTGTGTCGGTCGCCCGTGGATGTGGATTAGTACAAAACGTATATAAATGAATACGAAGAGGACGATACAGGAGGTGTTCAATGACTTCTTCATTCGGTGTGGCACACCATAAATCCCATTGTATCCAATAAGAAGGAATAATGGTATCGGTAGTTATAAATCTTGTATGATGTAATTCATGTTGATGCAATAGATAATGAAAAGCTTTACTATTTGTTGCTAATGTGGTCTTGTCAAGTAATTTTTCTGGAATATCGTTACGTAATGTATAGTATGGACCCACAATATAAGATACAATTTCTTGTAGAATAGATAACGGTATAGTAAACATAAACACCAATTATTTTTATGTATGTCGTAAAAATGTGTTATATCGTATTTGCACGGCTTTTTCACAAAAACCCGTACCAAAAATGGTACGATAACAGAATCTATGATGTTATAGTAAAGGTAATCAGTATATTCACTAAATAAATAGTAAAAATACTACTGAAAACTGTTATAGCAAATAAAATTAACGTAGAAGACGCTGCGTATTTGTTTTTTTACATCATCTATGTACAATTTCATTTTTATCACGGTTTTTTCACAAAAACCCGTACCAAAAATGTTACGATAACAGAATTTATGATATTACAATAAATGTAATCAGTATATTCACTAAATAAATAGTAAAAATACTACTAAAAACTGTTATAACAAATAAAATTAAGTTATAAGACAGTGATTTTTATATCTATATCTACTTAACAATATATATATAAAATAATGTAATGGTGTAATACATCATGATTTATAAAAAATACCACGGTTTTTACGTATATTATTAATTAAAATAATTAATAATACTATTTTATTGAAAACGGTCGACAAGGTAAATATTATTTATTCAGTGAATATACTGAATAAATCAATTATATTAATTAAGATTTTGTTATTGTAGCATTTTTGGTACGGGTTTTTGTGAAAAAGCCGTGTTATAACAATGGAACTCGTTGAATACGTACTTTATACAATGTATGATATTGACACGTATAGTCAATGACATCATATATATCTGTAGTTGCGAAATGTAATTCAACTTGTTCTGTCGTCAGACGTGGAAAAGAAACTGTACAAGGTTGTCCATTATTATATGATTCATTCCATTTCTGTTTGATTTCATATGTAATATTTTCCATATATGAATTACATACGGTTACTGCTTTTTCAATGCTACTGAAAAATTGTTTAGACGATTTATCTTTTTCTTCTGTATAAGGAAAGTCTAAATCCATATGAAATGATTTTCTGGTTACTTTATAAATAAATGTCATCTTGTAATTATCAATTGTTACGCCTTTAATCTAGTATAGATAATTATGAAAAGAAATTCAATCTTTATTATAATGAATTAAAAAAAGTCTTAAAAATATAAAACTATACTACTACAAAAACAATGAATAATGATGAAAAAGAAAAAGCAGTACAACGTTTTACAACATATGGTTCTTTTACTGATCAAGTAGGTGACCGTGTACGTTATGTAACTACCGCTGAATCTATTTTCGGAACCATTATCAAGATACATAATCACACAACTACAATCACTATTCATTTAGATAATGGTACAGAAGTAGATATAGGACCAACTGAATGTTGTACAACATATTTAGAAAATGTATCATTACCATTACCGTTGATTCAAAGAGAAATAGAAATTGAGTACATGATATCACAATTAACTATATAATAAAAATGTCGACAAGGTAAACTATAATTCACGGCTTTTTCACAAAAACCCGTACCAAAAATGTTACTATAACAAAATGTATGATGTTACAATAAATGTACTCATTGTATAATTGTTTATTCAGTATATTCACTGAATAAATAATATAAATACTATCTATATTTTGTTATAGCAAATAAATAGAATAAAAAAGTTGTGCTATAATTCTGTACATTCATTTACTAAATCATTACTATTCATTATCATTTTGTTATAAGAAAGTTTTTGGGGGTAGGACCTTGAATTACTTTTTAATCATACTCTTTTTATATATTTTTATTGCTTCTTCTCGCCCTTTGTATCCATGAACAACAGACCATTTTTCTTTTCGACCACTTTTATAATTAGCAAAAAACCAATGCATATCATATAAACATTGTGATGGTATATCAGATAAATCTGTTATCAGACTCTTATCTTCTTCCAGTACACATAATAGTTTGTCATCTTGTCCTTGTTCATCTTCCATACACAATACACCGATCATTGCTATGGAAATGGTTTGATTATTGTCGATCTGTTTTTCCGTAAGAACGATAACATCAACTGCATCACCGTCTGTGGCTACTGTACCTGGAATAAATCCATATGCATACGGGTAAAAATATGGATAGGGTAACACACGATCCAATTCTAATACTTGTGTTTCTTTATTCCATTCGTATTTTTGATTACTATGTCGTTCAATTTCAATGAAAACACGAACGATAGAATCCATTTCATAAATATGCGTGTTTTAAGTGAATTTATTTTTTATTCTTTTTTTGAATTTATTTTATGTCTGTATGATCTGTTACAGTAGCTGCCATTTATGTTATCATTTTATTATATTTTATTTTTATTGTTTTGTTATCTTTTATTATTTTTTTATATACCAATACCACGTACTACTATATAATACACAAGAAGTAATGTAATCCATGATACATGATACTTCTGATATAGTATATATAAAAAATAGATCAGACCAATACGATACAAGATGGAAAAAAACATACCATATACATGATTTGTATCGATCGTAACCAATGCTTGATACAGTAATTGTAAACGATGACGTTTTTCATATATCGTTAATGTTTTCGTTATCGGAGGGGGAACTAATACAGTAGGTGAAAAATACAATGGATACCATTCGCCTTGATATGTTGTAGAGGATGGATCTACTAAATAATACAATTCATATTCTAATGATGCATAATGAATGGGCTGAAGTACATACACTGTATTATATGATGATGATGTACGAGGAGAAATTGCACGTGAAATAGATGCTAGATAAGATGAAATTTTGGTATGGTGTTTTTGTTTCATCATAATTAAGTATCTCTATCTATTTAGTTGATTTTTTTTCATACGAAACAATTATTAAAAAAATGATCTTATCTATTCTATAAATGCCATCTTCTACATCACGTCGTACAATAGAATTTACAGTATTTTACTTTTTATATTTATTCAGTATATTTACTGAATAAATAATTACTACTGATAAAAATTATGTTATAGTACATTTTATGGGGTGGTAAGGTTTTTAATATTATACCATAGATTGTGTAACATACAATTGACAAAATGCACGTAATTCAGTTTCCATTTCATCCCACCATACTTGATCTCGCTCAATATTATAAGAATTAATCTTACCCGTGGTCTTATCCTGTTCAATTAATCGTGCTTTGTCCAAGCCTACTAATTGTAAATATGTTTGTACTTGAATTTCCTCATATTCTTTTACTTTTCCAAATAACCCCCGTACTCGATTTTTGATTTCAATAATGGTTTTACTTCCATCGGTTTCTGTTTCGATACGATCAATACGACCCACAATTTTAAATGTGTAGTCTGGTGTACGCAATACAGTGTACATGTAAAAGGTATCGTCTCGTTCCATATTCCCTCCCACACAATCTGCAGTATGATCTTCTAATTTTATTCCGTGTGTTGTGTTTGCTTTAGTATACATGTACTTTTCTACTTGTTTTTTTTCTTCTGGTGTAAACATCTGTTGGTCCATTACAGTTAATTGTTTTTTGACATGGTCTCGTATAGTTTGTGGAGCTAATACACCAGCTGTCGTTGTAATATCATGTACCAACGATTGAGCTACCGTATGATCACGTAGCAATGCTTCTACTTTTTGTTCATCGGTTAGTACCTGTTTCTTTTTACAATATTTGGAAAGAAGTTTAATAATAATTTCATCAGCTGATTTATATGGATTTTTTCCAATACATGCAGCTACATCACTTGCAGAAATGGAAATGGTCTTCATGATGATGCTATGATCATGACACTATTTTAATTTCATTTTTTTTATGTAATGATGGTGGAAAGAATAATGATATGGACTTGAAAAAAATGAAATGCATCACATTAGATTATTTATAAAACAAGTGTAGTTGATGAGGAAAGTAAAAGGTAAACATAACACTATTCATATACATGAACAAGGGTACCAAGAACCTTATCGTGTGATACCGACTCTTTTATGTTGTGTACACTGGTATACCATGGTACGTTCATTATGGTATGGTATACGATACATAGGATACATTTTATTTTTGTCTAGTTTCCTAGTTATTACCATTATTCCATTTCATCCATATGTAGTACCGTATTGTATTTGTAGTGCATGTATCGGATTGGGTATCATGCTACTAACTATTCCAGAAGTATACGATGTTATGATTAATCTATGCTTGTTATTTTTTTTATTTTCACAATTGGTAGAGAAAAAATCCATACTTTACGATATGATACATTGTAAAAAAGTTGAAATCCATCCTTGATAAAAAAATGTAATATAATCACATCCCTCTCACTCTATTTAATCACCGTCTTATCACTTAATTTTATTTGCTATAACAGTTTTTAGTAGTACTTTTACTATTTATTCAGTGAATATACTGAGTACATTTATTGTAACATCATACATTCTGTTATCGTAACATTTTTGGTACGGGTTTTTGTGAAAAAGCCGTGGAATTAATTTTTATTTATAAAAAAAATAAAAGACTATAATAGTGTATGAGTGCAGATGATAAGACGTACGAATGGAATAATTATATCATTACGAAAGCACCAATCGGTAAAGGTTCTTTTTCAAAAGTGTATTACGGTTATCACAAAGAAACGAAATTAGAAATTGCATTAAAACGAATCATATTTACTCGTTTAGAAAATAATATCAAGAATAAAGTCATTTCAGAAATTTCGATTTTACAACAAATGAATCATGAACATATTATGAAATTATATGAATATAAATTTGATGGTGATTATATTTTTCTTGTAACAGAATATTGTGCTCACAAGGATTTGTCTGTATGGATGGAACGGGATCATACTACGGAAGAAAAAATGGATATTATTAAACAAATTACCAGTGGCATTCATTATTTACATGAACATAATATCTTACATCGAGACATTAAACCACAAAATATTTTATTACACCATGGAATCATAAAAATTTGTGATTTTGGATTTTCCGTTATGATTAAAGAACAATTACAATTATGTAGAACCATATGTGGAACACCATTATTTATGAGTCCAGAATTATTATTGTTACAACCATATACCATAAAATCAGAAATCTGGTCCCTTGGTATTTTATTTTACATGATGGTATACAAGGTACATCCGTTTGGAAACTTACGTAGTATTGATGAATACCAAAGCAAAATTAAATTAAAGACACCGATTCGCTATGACACTCTTGCAGATATGGAAGTATTACGTGGACTGATTCAAAGCATGTTATTGTACTCAGCCGAAGAACGTCCCAATAGTACCACAATTTATTCGGTTGTACATCACAAATTACTGTATACCATTGAAATACTAGAAGAAGAAAAGGTAGAAAATGAGGATGGTTTTGTTCACATTCAACATCAATTAGGAGCACATAAAGAAAGAAAAAGAATCGATCATACCATAACACAACGAATGAATACGATAACAGATAATGAAAAAAACGAATCAGAACATCAATCAAAACGAATTGAAGAACTTGAAGAACACATTTTCAAATTAGAATCTATCGTAAAAGAAAAAGAATCAAAATCATCATCTTCTTCATTATCATGTTGTTTTAATGTAGAAGAGGATGAAGTATCTATTACTGGTCGAGGTCGAACAAATCATGGATATGACATTACGTATACAAAAATAAAACCCGATTATTTTACACCACCGTCCGATTCCGATGGAAAAGGAATCCCCATCCCCATGAGAAAACGACCCACACCATCTTATTCATCTTCTTTTCAATCAAGTTCTGGATCATCTAAAGGTTCTTTTTTATCAACTTCACTAGATAAATTAATGAGTTTATTTACGAATCGAACACCTAAATAATAACACGACTTTTTCACAAAAACCCGTACCAAAAATGTTACCTTGTCGACCCTTTTTATTTTCATTTTGATTGTATTTATAAATATTATATATTTATGTATCGTGTTTTTACGTATATTTTTAATTAAAATAATTAATTAAAAAATAATATTTTATTGAAAACAGTCAACAAGGTAAAATAACACCGTCTTATAACTCAATTTTATTTGCTGTAATAGTTTTTAGTAGCAATTTTATTATTTATTCAGTCAATATACTGAGTACATTCATTGTAACATCATAATTTCTGTTATTGTAACATTTTTGGTACGGGTTTTTGTGAAAAAACCGTGTGTTTATTACCGTTTCTGATATGATTTCTTACGCATTGTTGTATATACCTTTCTTTTTTTACTTTGTTTCGGTTTATCATGTCTTGATACTACATGTTTTTTATGTTGATCTTGATGTATGATACGTTTTGATTTTTTATATACTTTGTCATGATTCATACGGTTTCGTCGTTTTTTCTTTCCAGCATACATACTTTGTTCTACCACCACTGCCATTTTATCATAGTGTGTTGTAAAAACCCTCATCACTTCCCTACGAAATCCGTCTTCTTTACCTGTAAGTATTCGTTCCAACACGACCTGAATTCTTGATTGTCGTTCTTCTTTGGAAACAGTAGACGGTCGTTGTCCTTCTTGTTCCAATTGATCCAGTACTTCTTTTTCAGCATCTTTTATGAAAACAATTATTTCTACTTGCGGTAAGGAGTTCCGATATAATTGCATGACGTGATGTTGTAATGCTTCCGGTTTTCCATGTAATTGAGTCGGTAGGAATGCTTCGAATTTCAGTTTACGGACCATTCGTTCTGCTTCGGTTTTCGCATCTTCTTCACCCGCTTCAAACAACATGGTTTGAAAAGCATCACCAATATGTTTTAACAGTTCTTTAGCTTGAATAGTTAATGGTGCCGATTCCATAAATAACAAACCAATTGTAAGAACCATACGTTCGACGATCCCGGCCGGACATGAAATACCATTACGTGCTCCAATCTGATATGTACTCATGGTCTGGCGTTCTGTTACATCACGTTCACTCATGTTACTTAATAGATTACAAATGTGATATAATGGATCATCTCTATCCAGTAACGAAATACTAGTTGCACAATAGTCCCGTAGTTCCTTGAATGAAGCATAATCATCGACTTCCCGATGTAATCGTGCCAGTAGTGACTCTTTTAGGTGTTCTGCATGATGTTGTTGTAGAAATTCATTCACTGTCGGTGGATAATATGCATACGCTTCAATGACATCTGGTATGATTCGTACCAACCAATCTTGTATAACTGCTTCCGGTTGGTCCATCATGAATCGTACCACCATCCAAACGACATCATATACCGTATGTGAATCGTGTTCCATACCTGATTCATCGTAAAAGTTAATGACACTACGAGGATTATATACCAATGGTTCAATTGTCGTTATGATTTCAAGAGCCATGGGAATACATGTACTCGGATTTCGTAAGAATTTCGATTCAGCTCGTCCCATGACATGAGTAGTAATCATTTGAAAAAGGTACACCAAGAGGTCATGTGGTGATGGTGGTGTTCGTGGATGGGTTTCTGCATATGCTTCCAATATGGTCCATGCTTTTCTACCATTTGTCATGAACTTTAATGCATCATGGATTTCCCAAGCCGTACCAAGTTGTGCTAGACTTGGTTTATCACTATCCTTGTACAAACATGTCGCTACTTCATCAAACGTAAAGGAGGTTCCGGCTATGGTGCTAACCAATAATGGTAATCCATTGGCTAATCGACCAACTTCAATCGCAATCATAGAAGGGTGCATTGCCATTTGTAAGAGACGATGTTGTTCTACTGTTGTTGCGTAATGACGAGGTAACAAAAATTCTTCATCATCTATATCACTATCTTCCGTTATGGATTCACGTAACACTGAACCTACCCCGTGAATATAAGGCCCCCCTTCATCAATTTCCCCTTCTTCAAGGTCATCTTCATCTTCAAGTTCATCTTCATCTTCAAGTTCATTAAGGTCGATCATTGCGTTTCGTACGTTATCTCGTTCAAATCCTGGTTGAATTCCATGAGAATGTAATACAGTCCATAATGAATTACGATCTACACCATCTTGAAGAAGTAGTTCTTCAATATAGTCATGTGTAAAAAAATCTGTATAGGTTTGAAATAACTCTGTATAATCCAACATCCAATCTAGTAGTACAACTTTATTACTATCATGGTCCAATCTACATAGTTGTGCTACTTCTGCTTCAGTAAGTAGATTCGGATTAAAATATCCTGGTTTTTCATCATCTGTTAGATCATATAATAATTGGTCATCATGATAATCGTGTATATAATCACATGCTAGTATAAAATCAGAAGAACGTACAGGACAACCGTATTCACGTAACCATTCGACAATAGCTATTTTAGTATATATTCCTTTTTTATAACCATCTATAGTAGCAAAACGCAATACAAATTCTACTATAGGTATTTCATGTGCCATGCCAATTTCATTTATGTCAGGTAAAGCCATCCATTGTTTACATTGTTGTAATGAATCGTCATCTATAAAATAAATATCAATATGTTGAATAAACCAACGTAGATCACTATAGTCATGTAGATCACTGTACTCACCTTCCTGTGCTTGATATTGTCTCCAGTCTTCTTTTACCTCTTCCGAAACGGGTCCGACTGACCAATGATCCGTTTCGTTGGAAAAGACATTTATGGTTCCTTCTTCTAAAAATTGAGTTATAAATTGACGAAATTGCCGATGACTTTCATCTCGATCCATATATGTTTACTATATTGTCTTATTTTTTTTGAAAAAAGATTTGCTACATGTGTAACAAATACAAGGCCTTTTCACAAAAGACCTTACTCCGCTCAGGGCGGATACCCCAAAACTTGCTATAAAAGAATGTTAATTAATATAAATACTACTATATTCTGTTATAGCAAATAAATAAAGTAAAAAAGATGTGACAAATAGTTGTATAATTCAAAGGTTTTTACAAAATGTCTTACCCCAAAACTTGCTATAACATTATTGTTAATTAATATAATGATTTATTCAGTATATTCACTGAATAAATAAAATAATATAGTTCTGTTATACCAAATAAATAGAATGAAAAAATTGTGGACATTATTATAAAAAAATATATAAAGTCGTGTATTTATGCTTGATAACGTACCGGTGGTTTACGTTGACGAATGGGACGAATTACAGAAAAACATGTTTTTCCTGTTACTTTCGATCTTGTTAAACGAATATGAGTAGGAACATCAAATGGAACGATAGATTCTTCTATAACTACACTTGAGTCAGACTCGGATTCTGATTCTGAATCTGTATCAGAATTGTATTGTGAATCATCATCTTCATCGGTTTCACTTTCATACACGTAATCCGAATCGTCTTCCGAATAATATCCCTTGTCAAATTGATATAAGTATGCCATATGAGTACTGAATAACTTTTTATCATGTACCATAATTTATTTCATTTTTTCAATAGTATAAAAATACAAAAATATATGTAAAAAAGATACATACATTAATACAATACCTTTTCACAGAACCCTTAAAAAATAACTCACTGTCTTATAACTCAATTTTATTTGCTATAACAGTTTTTACTATTTATTCAGTGAATATACTGAGTACATTCATTGTAACATCATAAATTCTGTTATAGTAACATTTTTGGTACGGGTTTTTGTGAAAAAGCCGTGAAATAACTGTCTAAAACAAAATTCATTATGTAATAAATAGTAAAATAGTATGGAAACCATTCTTGTCACTGGTGGTTCTGGATTGGTCGGAAAAGCGATTCAATCTATTTCCAACAATCATGCTTTTCGTTTTGTGTTTCTTTCATCTTCTGATTGTGATTTAACGATTGAACAACAGGTTGATGAACTCTTTGTCAAGGTCAAACCTGATTATGTCATTCATTTAGCAGCTTATGTCGGTGGATTATATAAAAATATGAATCAACCGGTACACATGATTGAAAAAAATGTCAAGATGAATCTTCATGTCGTCGCAGCATGTCATCGATACCAGGTCAAGAAACTAATCGCCTGTTTATCAACCTGTATTTTTCCTGATCAAACTACTTATCCTATTAATGAAACCATGTTACATCATGGTCCACCTCATGATTCCAATGCGTCCTATGCATATGCGAAACGCTTATTGGATATTCAATGTCAGGCGTATCGAAACCAATACCAGTCACCTTTTGTATGTGTGATTCCAACTAATATTTATGGACCGCATGATCAATTCAGTTTGGAAGATGGTCATGTCATCCCTGCTCTTATTCATCAATGTTATCTGGCAAAACGTGATGGAAAACCATTTGTGGTACGGGGAACGGGAAAACCATTACGTCAATTTATCTTGTCAACGGATTTGGCGACGGTAATCATGAACGTACTCCTTCATGAGTCAACACCGGAACGTATCATTGTATCGGGAAGAGAAGAAGTAAGTATTCGTTATGTAGCGGAATGTATCGCACAAGCATTTAACTATCAGGAAGAGCTTGTGTTTGATTCCACCTATTCGGATGGTCAATATAAGAAAACAGCAGATGCAACACTGTTAGAACATATGGGTCCGTGTAATTGGACTCCATTAGAACAAGGAATAACAGATACGGTTCAATGGTTTATCGATCATGTGAATGACATACGGAAATAATATCATGTTCTTTTATGTAGTTTACTTTCATAAGGTCTTTTCAAAAAAGGTCTTACCACAAAACTTGCTATAACAGAATATTAATTAATATAATAATGACTTATTCAGTATATTCACTGAATAAATAATATAAATACTACTATATATTCTGTTATAGTAAATAAAGTTATATTGAAAAGGTTGTGTACTTTCATAATAATTTATTATGAAAAATTATTTTATAATCATGTACAATCGTATTCCACCATTTCTTCCACCAATTGATCAAAACTATAGTTATTCTTCCATCCAAATGTCTCTGTAGCTTTATTCGAATTTCCTAGTAATTCGCACACTTCAGTCGGTCGAAAATACTTTTCCGATACACGAACCAATACTCGTCCATTCTGATCCGACCCGATTTCATTCACACCCTCTCCTGACCACGTAATATGGAGTCCTTTTAATGCAAATGCTTTCACTACGAATTCTCGTACCGAATGGTATTCACTTGTCGACAGCACGAAATCATCCGCTACATCTTGTTGTAAAATCTGCCACATGCCATACACGAAATCTTTCGCATGACCCCAATCACGTAACGCATCCAAATTACCCAACACCAATTCCTTTTGACTACCTTTTAAAATATTTCCTAATGCAATAGTAATTTTACGAGTGACGAAATTGTGACCACGACGTGGACTTTCATGATTAAACAAAATACCAGAGCAAGCATACATTCCATAAGCTTCCCGATAATTTTTGGTAATCCAAAACCCATATAATTTTGCTACCCCGTAAGGAGAACGAGGATAAAAAGGTGTGGTTTCTGATTGAGGTATTTCCATGACCTTACCATATAATTCTGAAGTCGAAGCTTGATAGAAACGAATCTTGTCTTGCGGAATAGGACATTGGCGAATGGCTTCTAACATACGTAGGGTTCCAATTCCGTCGACATTGGCGGTATATTCAGGTAAATCAAATGAAATTTTAACATGAGACATCGCAGCGAGATTGTAAATTTCGACTCGTTCCAAATCGGGATAGGTTTTATGAATTTCATTTAAAATACTACTAATGGTTTGACTTTCTACGACATCACCATAACGTAAGGTAATATTGGAAAACAAATGCTCAATACGAGTCGTATTAATATTAGAAGCACGACGAATAAGACCCCATACTTTGTATCCTTTTTCTAGTAATAATTCAGATAAATAAGAACCGTCTTGACCAGTGATACCGGTGATGAATCCAACACGTGACATTTAGTTGTAAATTGTTTCTATAAATCATATTTTATTAAAAATTAAAAAAAATAAGTATAAGTTATTCCTATATTTGTTGTATAGTAGTAAACAATTATTACGTGAAATACATTATTTTACCTTGTCGACCTTTTTAAATAAAATAGTATTATTAATTATTGTAATTATTTTAATTAAAAATATACATAAAAACAGTATATATTTATAAATATAATCAAAAATACTTGCAAAATAAAAACGGTCGACAAAGTCTCTTGTAAAAAAAACCTTGATTTATACCCAACCTGTTGTATCTGTTAAGTAATATTGATAAAATAAAGTATTTCCAGTATTAAATGTTGAACAACGTACAGTTGCTAATTCCATAATTACATTTTCAACACAATATAAGTAAAAATTATCTGTAATAGCAGTTAATACCGGAAAGTCTTTATAAAAATAAATAGTATAATCTTTGTTATCTTGTAGCGAAACCACTTCATCAATTTTATTTGTCATAATGTATATCTGTTTCGTTATTGATTGTTTTTTAATAATAGATAGAATATGATCTGGACTTGTATCTACATTCATTTGATTAGATGTTATTCGATCCCCTCTACGTATATGAACACACATAAAGTTATTATCAAATGATTGTACAATCTTTTCAGCAATTTTTTTAATCGTATTATGGTATGGAATAGATACTGGTATGTTTTCATTTTCGATAAAAAGAGGATCATTACATAATAGTCCGTACTTGTATTTTTTTTTCGAAATTGTAAAAGATTGATTGGGACTCGAATCATATAATATAACTATTTTATTATTTACTAGAATATGATCAAGATCAAAATAACTTGATAAATCACTTTTTATTTCAATACCGTTATTATGTAATTTATATAATCGAAATATGGGTTTAATTAATTTTAAGTTATGTTTATAACAGTAACGAAGTATACTAATTAGATTTGATCGTTGATGATTTAATCCTGCACATATTTCAGATAAATCAATATTAAAAAATTCTGTGTTTGAATAATTTTCTTTTTCATTACTCGAAAAAAAATCAGTAGTAGTTGGTATGATAAAGTTAGAGTATGATTCTAATAAAATATAGTTCATTTATATATAAATAATGTATGTCACGTAAAAACTGTTTACTACCATACAAAAAACTTCAGAAGTAACTCTATTATAGTATGTTTTGGGGTATCCGCCCTGAGCGGAGTAAGGCCTTTTGTGAAAAGACCTTGTAAAAATGAAAATAAAGCAAGCATTGTTATGTACGTAATGATAAACATGTCTTCTACAACATATCACGAATTTCCCATCCTTTATGGTCTTGAAAAAAATGGAAAAGTTCGTCTCTGGAAAGCCATCGTATCCACACAACATGATACCGCCATCGCCACCATTACGTATGGTCAAGTCGATGGTAAACAACAAGAAACGATTCGTGACTATACAACTGGTAAAAACATTGGGAAAGCAAATGAAACTACACCGTATCAACAATGTTTTTCTGAAACCGAACGAAAATGGAAGGACAAGAAAGACAAAGAAGGATATACGATTGAACAACCCGATGGTACTTCTCGTAACAAAGATTTAGTCGACGAAAAACCTATTTGCAATCATGATGGAAAAGTTTTTCCCATGTTGGCTGGGACCTATGTTGTTGATGCCAAAAAACGAAATGATATTGTCTATCCATGTCTCGTTCAACCCAAATTGGATGGATTACGATGCATTATGTACATGCGTGATGGAAAAGTACTCGCTCAATCTCGTGCTGGTTCTTATTTTGAGACCTTGTCATATCTAACGGAAGCGTGTCGGGATCTATTTATTCATCATCCGGAGTTGGTGTTGGACGGAGAATTGTATACGAGTGATATTCCATTTGAAACATTAGCTGGACTTATTAAAAAGAAAAAAGTAACGGATGCTGACAAGGAAATGCTACAACGACATGTCAAGTACCATGTCTATGATCTCGTATCGACAGATCCATTCACCGTTCGTCACGAACAATTACAACACTTGACATGGAATCCATACATGGTGCCAGTCCAAACGATTTTAGTCCAGAATGTAGCAGAATGCAAGGGGTATTTTTCTCAATTTGTCGAAGGTGGATTTGAGGGTATTATGTTGAGAAATACGAATGGATTGTATCGTCAAGGGTTTCGTAGTCATGATTTACAAAAATACAAGGAATTTTGTGAAGAAGAATATCAGATTAAGGGATATGAAGAAGGAGAAGGACGAGACAAAGGATGTGTCATTTGGGTATGTCAGACTCCCGATGGAAAACCATTCCGAGTTCGTCCAAGAGGTACAATGGAACAACGACGAGAATGGTTTTCGAATGGATCCGATTATATCGACAAGATGTTGACGGTGATTTTTCAGGAATTATCGGAACAACAGGTACCACGATTTCCAGTAGGGAAAGCAATTCGTGATGGATACTGATCATGCTTTTTTATAGTCTTCTTATTAACTAAATTTTACCTTACCGACCGTTTTTATTATATCATAATATTGATTATATTTATAAATATTATATACTTATGTATAGTGTTTTTACGTATATTCTTAATTAAAATAATTAAGAATACTATTTTATTAAAAACGGTCGTCAATGTAAAACTTTAGGTACAATATGTAATTTTCCAATAAATTTGAGAATTAACCAGGGGCTAGGCATGCACTTATTCTGCTTTTTTAATTTTCAATAAATAATTATTGTGGTTCATTTAACTTAATTATGCTCTTTATGCTTTTTTAATTATTAATTTTATATTAATTTAATATAAAATATTTATTAATATAAAATGTCATATAGTGTATTAATTAATTATTCCACTTTTTTTAATATAGAAACAGAAAATTTTAGTGATATTAATTTACCATCTATAACTTTATTGTCTTTTGGAAATAAAACTTTTTATAATTCTTTAGAACGTATAAAAGTAGAAGCACAAGATTTTCCATTTGCATTTATAAAATTATATCGTGATACAGATCTTGAATCATTTCCTGATTTTTGGGAAAAAAATAAAGATTTTATACTATCACATAAAAGAGGATATGGATATTGGATTTGGAAATCATATATTACATTAAAAACATTATTAACCATGAATGATGATGAAATTCTATGTTATATTGATGCAGGTTGTACATTACACGCATCAGGTATGCATAGATTCTTAGAATATATAGATATCGTAAAAAATAGTAAGTCAGGTATATTATCATTTCGTATGGCATATAAACAAAAATCATGGACAAAAATGGATTTACTTGAAATGTTTGATAAATCTTATGGAGAATTAGGTCAATTAACTGCTTGTACATTTTTTATTCGTAAATCTAAAGAAACAATAAAATTAGTACAAGAATGGTATGATATGTGTTGTAATTATCATCTAGTAGATGATTCACCTAGTATAAAACCAAATGATGTAACGTTTACAGAACATCGTCATGATCAATCTATTTTTTCATTATTACGTTATAAATATAATACTGAACTCATTAAAGAAGATCAATATCCGGAAGGTGAAATTACATATGATCAATTTACTACAATGGATATTCCTATTCATGCAAATCGAAAAAAAACATAATCACAAGGTTTTTCGTGAAAAAACAAGGTTTACTAACTGTTATAATTGTTGTATATTTATTACAACAATTACAATATTTATTCATTTAATATACTACTTAATTACATTATAACAATAAAAATTATGTTATATTACGTTTTGAGTAAGATCTTTTCACAAAAACCCTTGTAAATATTATGAGAAGGTATTTACAAATAAAATAAATTCATTCAAATAAAATAAATTCATTCAAATAAAATAAATTTTAAATATAAAATACATTTATAATTATAAATGTATTTGGATACTAGATATTCTAGTATTTTTAAAAATACAGAACATTTTACAGAACATTTTACAGAACATATCTATGCACTTATATTTGTATGTCATAACGAAGAGACAACATTTAATAGTTTGCAAAAATGGCCACATTCATTTGTTATTTTTGTAGGTTCACAACCATTAACACGATCCGATTCTAGAATTATAGTAGCACGAGATCAACCTGATAATATTGAACATAATCCAAAATTATTAACATTTACCGCATGGTATCTTATTATAAAAAATAATTTGTTTACAGAATATTCTTATTTATGTATTTTTGAATATGATATTATGATTCAACCTGAATTTGATTCGTCTCTTCTATCATTATTACAACAACATGAAAATAGTAATACTATTATTGTTGGATTGATAAAAGTTAATCATTGTTTTTTATGTGATGTAAATCAAGACGTATTACATCAGTTATTTCCTAATGTAGTATTATCACCTGGAATACAATGGTATGCAACTACTAATTTTTGTTTATCACGTACGATACTTGCTCAATTTGTTGATTGGTATTTACCAATCATACCACAACTAATGAGGTTAGATTTAAAACATTTATCATGGTATCACGAACGACTAGTAAGTATATTTATATGGGAAAAACATTATACATTTTTATATCTTCCAAATATGGTACAACATTTTTTTCAAAATAGTCATGCAATACTAAATAGAGAAGGATATAATAGTCTTACAAAACATATATGTAATTCCTATAAACATAAATAATACACGGTTTTTTCACAAAAAGCCGTACCAAAAATGTTATAGGACGGTGAAATAATATAGATAGATATAAATTACAAATGTTTACCTTGTCGACCGTTTTTTATTTTCTCTTATTTTTCATTGTATTTACAAATATTATATAATTATGTAGTGTTTTTACTTATATTTTTAATTAAAACAATTAAGAATACTATTTTATTGAAAACGGTCGACAAGGTAAATATTATTATGACTTGGTACCTATTATGCTTACTTTTACTAAAAACATTATGGTTCATTTATGAATCAAGGTCAATACATAATTCTTTCATAATATGTTGTACAGTACGTTCCATGATGGTATGAAATGTATCAATATGAGATGTACTGTTGTGTTGATGTTGGATTACATTACTTTTTTGTTCATCATATACTTGATTAATGGTTTCTGTTTCAATATATAGTACATTATTTTCTTTTTTATTATCTATTACGTTACTTTTCGTTTCCATATGCTGTGTTACACTACTTTTGTTTATATTTTCATCAAGTAGTATTTCACGTTTTGTTTCTATATGTACTACATCACTTTCATTATGTATATTTGATAATTGTTGTGTGTATGTTTCTACAATACAATCATGATAATTATCAACTAATACTTGTCCATTATATTGAATATCATCACTATCGACTTGTAATTCAATAATTTCGGTTATACGTGTTGGACGTGTAAAAAAATAAGAAACAAGATTCATTTCTATACATTATTATATTTTTTTATAACTATTTTTCAAGGCCTTTTATGAAAAGGCCTTACCCCAAAATGTACTATAACAGAATAGTAATTGTAACATTTTTGGTACGGGTTTTTGTGAAAAGACCGTGTAATTTACAGTACACTCTCCATTTTCATTTTCGTTTCTTGTAATTCTTGTACTTGTTTTTCCAACCCTTGTCGCTTCTGTTCAATTTCTGGTGATTCTTCCAATAATTGATTCACATCACATTGTAACATGTGATCATATAATATGGCATGGATTTTTTTATTCCCTAGTGTAATCAAATGATACGCAATGGTTTTAGGAATGCTATCTCGTGCATGATGAACGACGGTTTTCATATAGCTCATTAAAATTTGTTTGTAGCGTTTCATATCCACATCACCATTTGGTAGTATCATGTTGGAAAATTCCTTATTCATGGTCTGATGAAATGTCGCATCATCGGTCCAAATGTATGCTTCTTCTCGTTCCACCGTTTCCTTGATGCGTTCCACCGCAAGTTGATAACATGGTACTAGTATCTCCTTCATCATCACTTGTCGTATGTTTTTTATCAAATGGGGAAATTGACACATCGGAGGTTGCTCCATGATGTCATTAGATAAGGTCGTCAGTACATCCAAACATGTTTGTGCACATTGTTGTCCCGGTTCATATAATTGAAACAAAGGACGATACGTTGCATCTGTGATACACTGTTCAATGATTTCAATCGGTACATACGGAAAACGCATATGAATTCCATCATAACAAGCGACTTTTTCCTTGACATACGTTTCCTCCATCTGTTGAAACGGTTGTAACGCATCAATCGTCGTACGAAAATGATGAAACGATGTCTGTATCATTTTCCCCGTTGCTTTTCCTGATCCTCGCATTTCAATGGTTTGAACATATTGTTTTATAAAATGGGCAATCATACCATGCACCATAGAAGTACGTATTTCTTTACTTGTCGGGATGCTCTTACCCAATACAGCTAGTTCCTGTTTTTTTTCTTCCAATTTTTGACGAATCATGGTCAATACACTCGGTAATGCTGTTTTAATGGCCTGGATTAATATAGCGCTAATACTCGAAGCGACTTGCGGAATACCTAGTCGTGTTTTATAGTGAGGTTGTTGATAAACCGGATGGGATTGAAAATACGTTTTCTCGGCTTGGATGGTTTCGGTCATGGATTGATTTGGTTGACTACGATTTCGAATACCGTAATAACCGTATCGTAAGGTTAAATCTGCACTGACGTTATTTTCTAAATAACAATGAATATCGGAATCTTCATTCATCAAATCGACTTTGGTTAAAATCCCAATCGTACGCTCTCCTTTGGGATCCAATTGTTTAATGATTTCCATGGACATATCCGCTTCAATATCCGGTCGTGCTGCAATTACTGCCATGATAATGGTGGTAGGAGGCGACGCATATTCCTTGACCAAATGGATGATTTGGTCTTTGATATTTTTCGGTTGACCTTTGTCCGTAATGGCGACGCTGGTTAATCCAGGTAAGTCGACTAATTGTAGTACTGGTAGAGATGGAGCGATGATTTTCATACAAATGGGAGTGGAACTAATATTCAAGTCACTCCCAGCAATTCGTACGGTTTGATGTTCAATTTCCAAACGAATGGCATCACGTTGTTCTACCGTGAGATGAGGAAACGTAATCGAGATCTTCTTGTCACAGGTCCAGATTCCATGAACATAGGAACCGATTTCGATCCGAGACTCATGGTGACTGGATAGTAATTCCAAATGCAAGGGAGTACGAGTGGTCATGGTTTTACCCACTGGTAAGACATCCATACCAATGATGGCATTTAAGAGCGATGATTTTCCACTGGATTGTGTTCCAACAACAACGAGTTTGGGTAATGCGAGTAATTGTGGGTCAATCTGACTTGTATTAATCATACTAGCAATTTGTAACATATCTTTATTGGATACGATGCTCGAATCAGGGTCACGAGACGAGGTCATATAAGAAACAATGTGTTTCCCGATGGGACTAATGTAATTCATAGTTACATTATGTCGTGATAAAAATTAAAAAAATAGTTTTTTCACGGCTTTTTCACAAAAACCCGTACCAAAAATAATGCTATAACGAAATTTATGATGTTACAATAAATGTACTCAGTATATTTACTGAAAAAATAGTAAAAGTACTACTAAAAACTGTTATAGCAAATAAAACTAAGTTATAAGACGGTGAGTTTTTTATAAAAAAATTGTATCAACATCGTTTTAGTTTGATATATGATAATAAACAACCACACGTTGTGATCATATACTCATATAGTGGTGTACAAGACCAATACGAAGTTGTGTTGTGTTTCTTTTTTCGTCGTTTTTCTTTTTGTGTCGTAATCCATTTTAGCAATGTTTCATACGGAATATGATAACACATCTGTTTTATTTGCATTCGTTTTTGTTTTATTTTATCATTCTGTTGAAGTACATCATGTCGTAGTTTTCGGATTTGTTCTCGTTCCAGATTCGTAATAGGATACGTTGGAAAATCCGGTACATGATGATAAGGGTATTGTTCCATTAATTCTTGTATTATTTCTATTTTATTCATCGTGGTTTATTATGTTATGACATTTTTTTTTAAATTTTTTCATCATCATTATCATTCTTATGATGAAATAAAAACCTATTCTATTTCATCAACATTTGTATACTATGGTTGTGTTTGGAAAAAAATGAAATAAAATGAAACATTACTAATGATAGAAACAATAGATTATGACACTCGTTTATACCAACAAGGAAGAGATCGAACGACCCATCCCATTACATGTATCCATCCGTGACAATGATTTTTATTCCCTAGTGACACGTTATACACCGTTGTATCATGTCCATATTCCTTTTCTACCCCCCTTACATGTTACACACACCGATATAGCGACCCATAGTGAAAAATGTTATCAAATAATGATGAGTACCGAACCATCAGCAACGTATAAAACATTACTACTGCTATGTGTACAAGAAATAGAAACCATCGTTACCCTTCCGCCACTCGATTATATCCTTCATAATACAACGGAACGTCATTATTTTATTGATCAGACCAACACGTATTATATCACCATGTCGAATACCACAGTATTGATTATGAATATGGTTGATTCCTCTATGTTTCTTTTTCACAAGGATCTGATGGTGTATCAAAAACAAAATTATTTTCACCTACAATTACAAAGGGATCAATGTAAACTACAATGTACCATTCATGATCGTACCTTGCATAGTACAGTTCGCTATCAGTCGAAAACAAGTACGATGACCATTACAATGCGTCCGGATGATACCATTTATAAAAAATATAATTTTGTTAATTCCGAATCAAATTTACGTTTACATTCGCATACACATTATCAACATGACAAGATCATCACGGTTCAAAATAAAGATGGATTGATTAGTCAATCGACGTATGAACGTGATACCCATATCGAACGAATGATTTCCTATTGTATGATCACGGATAACAATACGGGTCTGCGTCACCGAGGTACGTACGAACATGAACAAAAAGATAATACCATTATCAAAAAGACCTTATCCAAGGATAACACGATTGTGTATCATGAAGAAGAAAATCGTGTCACAGTTGACCTGCTACGACGTACTCGAAAAGAAAATGAAATCGTAATTGGTTGGAAAGTAGCGAAATCGGAATCAGGTGAACTTCGTCTGGTAAAATTGGGAATACCTGTCGATGCAGAAATGGTCATGGCCATTGATTATGAATTTTTTCATACACGAGGAAAAGAACGATGTAATAAAGCGATTGTCATGGACATTCAATTGGTTGTACCAGAAGAAGAAGTATCGGTTGTACCGCATGAAATGATAGCATACTCGTTTTTGTATCGTGGTGATGTTCCATTTCCGTATACAGTGGGTTCACTAGTGGTACCGGACGAATTTAATCCAGATCAGAATGAATCATGTACCAAAGGAATTCACTTTTATCAGAATCGACAAGATGTGTTTGACAGTTATATTAGTCGCTTGTAATGAACACTGTACTGATTGAATATTTTTAGTAAAAAAGTATTTTTAATTAAAATATCACGGTTTCTTCACAAAAACCCGTACCAAAAATGGTACGATAACAAAATGTATGATGTTACAATAAATGTACTTAGTATATTCACTTAATAAATAGTAAAATTAATACTACAAACTGTTATAGCAAATAAAATTGAGTTATAAGACAGTGTAAAATATGGTACATAAGTAGCTAAAATATGGGTACATAAGTAGCTATAATCTTTTATTTACATACAGAAAATAAAAAATAGTCGACAAGGTAAATAATATAACAGATGTTTTTTTTATTCAGATGATGTTTTTGATGACGTTTTTGATGACGTTTTTGATGATGTAGTATAATGATAGTTTACGATATTATGTGCTCTTTTTATATGATTTTCTGTATTTTTATCATGTATTGTACTTTCGAGTGATATATTATTAGGATAAAATAGTGATGGTAGTAATGTATATGTTTTCGCAATATGATATATAATCCAATCCGCAGCACCTATTTTAAGACTATTATCTCCTTTACATATATGAAATGAAGGATATTCTTTTTTGACAAATGTATAATCAATTACTTTTTTCATTCCTTTTCTGTTTATTATGTAACATTGTGTTCCCCATGTAGGATAGTGTACTGGATCTTCATTATAATATGTAAAAATTTTATACTGTTTCACTGGTTTACTATCTTCATGTGGATCACGAATACAGCATAATTTAATAATCTCCCAATCAAATGGTGCTTTTTCTATGACTTCTTTTATGGTTGTATCGATAATTAGTAATAAATGTAATTGAACATCATCTTCGAATACTAATGAATACTCATCGCCATTATCATATGATTTTTTTATTGCTAGTAAATGAGACATTGTACAACCGATTTCACCTTTTGACATGTTATCATAATCACAGGTGAATTCGATACCATCAACGATATCTGTTTTAAGATTTGTAATAGCATATCCATTAAGTCCTCTGATTCGTGTAAACGTAGTAGCATATTTTTTTAATTCTTGTTCCATAAATGTTCTTCGATCAGGATTTATATCCATATTGATATAATAAATCGGATACGTAATCTTAAGAAACGTATCATCATAAAGAGAATTAATATGAGATACCATAGTTGTAATTGTATTAAGTAATTCTTTATTTACATCTTTTACATAATGTTCTTTTTTTACAGGAACAGGAAGGATAGGAATAATCATTTTACGGTAAATAAGGGAAGATTGTAAATTCATTTATTATTTATAGTACTAGTTAGTATTATTTACCATAAAACGAAATATATCAAAAAGTACAGTTTTTACCTTGATGACCTCTTTGAATTTGTTTAAAATAGTTATAAATAAAATGAAAAAGTTATCCTATTTTTCAGCATAGTGACAGTATAAAAAAATGAAATAAAATACAAACAGATGTTGTTAGTAACTGTTATGATGTCTTCTCTATCAGGAAAATTGCAATTAGGACTTTGTTGTATCAATAGTGTTCTTCGTAAGGACAATATTTTTTGTTCCCGTACGGTAACTCGTGCTCATTTTACAGTAGAAAAAGCAAAACAACTTGCCTTACAGAATATTGCCGATGCAGAAACCATGGTGCATTGGAATCATCAAAATGGAATTCGTGTGTTTCGTTTATCTAGTGATCTTTTTCCTCACTTTACAGATCCAGAAGTAGAGTCTTATTCGATGGATTTTGCAGATAAATCATTACAACAATTAGGACATGTCGCACGTTCTTATGGACAACGAATTACTATGCATCCGAATCAGTGCAATCAAGTCGGGGCGATTACTCGTGATGTCTTTGATAAAACCGTGCTCGATTTGTCCTATCATGCAGAAATACTAGATCGAATGGGAATGGATACATCTAGTATCTTGTGTATTCATGGTGGAGGTACCTATGGAGATAAAGAAGCGACGATACGACGTTGGAAAGAACAGTTTGATGAACTCCCTTCTGCTGTAAAAAGACGGATTTGTATCGAACCATGTGAACGTCAATACAATGTGGAGGATGCATTGGATATTGCGTGGGATTGCAACATCCCAATCATCTTTGATACTCATCATGATGCGTGTTATCGTCAATTGCATCCAGAATACCAACCCGAAGATGTCATTGATCAATTACCAGCAGTTATTCAAACATGGAAGGATAGAAGCGTGACACCATTGTTTCATATTTCAGAACAAAAACCCGATGCACGAATCGGTGCTCATAGTGATTACATTACTACAATTCCCTTGTATCTATTAGATCTTATTCAAGAAGGTATATCAATTGATGTCGAAGTAGAGGCAAAAGCAAAAGAACAAGCGATTTTTCAGTTACGAAAAACGTATCCAACGGTATGTAAATGAAACAGGACAAGTATGTTTTTTTTATTCACGGCTTTTTCACAAAAACCCGTACCAAAAATGGTACGATAACAGAATGTATGATGTTATAATAAATATATTGAGTATAGGTCTGGATTAATTCTACAATTTTTTCACATCTTTTTTACTTTATTTATTTGCTATAACAGAATATTTACCTTGTCGACCGTTTTTATTTTGTCTTATTTTTTAAAATATTATATCATTATGTATCGTGTTTTTAGGTATATTTTTAATTAACATAATTAAGAATACTATTTTATTGAAAACGGAATTAAATTTCTGTTATATCAAGTTTTGGGGTATCCGCCATGAGCAGAGTAAGGCCTTTTGTGAAAAGGTATTTAATTTTTTCTACTTTTTTATTACACTATTTTTAAATTAAGTACAACTTTAGGTACAATATGTAATTCTACAATAAAATTGTAGAATTAACCCAGGGCTACTAACTGAGTACAATTATTGTAACATCATACATTCTGTTATCGTAACATTTTTGGTACGGGTTTTTGTGAAAAAACCGTGTATTTATGTTACTTATTCTTACTTGTAAAAAATGTCTTGTATTGATTCATATTCATCGTTCCCATTTCTAAATTGCATGTCGCACACACCACTTCTAGATTATTCACTTCATTCATCCCTCCATCATGAACGCTCACAATATGACCACAGTGAAATCCTGACATACACGAAATGGATTCATTGCAACAATAACATGTACCTTGTTCAGTACCTTTGAATCGTTTGTTCCATACGTCAATTCGCACTTTTTTCGGAATTTTGTTTCGTTTACTACATAGTTTTGTTGTAGAATGATCGATGGTGGTTAAATCTGAAAATAACCGTGGAATCCATTCATATGTTCGATACAACCCCGTATAAAACGAATCCTTGGTTAATAATTGTTGCAATTTATCATCCCAGGTAATTCCCCATGATTCCCATGTGGTACGATTCTGACTCTTGTAAAACGCACATTGTCGTTCCAATGCATGAATGACGACGTGCGATGGATTTGAAAAATATCCCATGCTTTCCATGCGTTGCAATACTTCCTTGCCATTCACATTTAACAACGTCGGTCGTTCGCTTTTTTTCCAATAGGATCCATATCGTGCGACAAACCATTTTTCCACGACAGAGGCGACGGAACTGACATGAAGGCTGGTAAATAATTGCACTGGTTCGTGTTGGTTAATAATGTGATATAGTTCCCACATTTCTTTTTCATCACGAACCTTATAATGATCGACACGAATAGAAATGGTGTCAATTTCGGAATACAATTGACGTAATTTCTGTAATACTTGCAATCGATGTTGTCCATCGAATACCATCCATTTATCAAGATTACCTTCATAGGTACCAAAGGAAATTGTGCCGGGAAACATAATATCATGGTATGTTTCATAATAACATTTTACTTTTTCATACAATTGATTCATATGATGTTCATTCTTCGTACGTTGAAACGGTGGTAATTCATAATGAGATAATAAATCACCTATCTGAACGGATTTATAATCAATGTGATGACGTTGTAATGGAAACATAGTTAGTGTATCACGATTCTTATTCTTATTCTTATTTTTATATTTATTTATAGTAAGACTATCAACATTTATTTTTACATATGATATAATAGTAGTAATAAATACGGCTTTTTAACAAAAACCCGTACCAAAAATGTTACAATAACAAAATTGTAATTAATATAAATGGTTTATTCACGGGTTTTTCACAAAAACCCGTACCAAAAATGTTACTATAACAGAATTTATGATGTTACAATAAATGTACTCAGTATATTCACTTAATAAATAGTAAAAGTACTACTAAAAACTGTTATAGCAAATAAAATTGAGTTATAAGACAGTGGGTTTATTTAGTATATTAACTGAATAAATAATACTATATTTTGTTATAGCAAATAAGTAAAATGAAAAAGTTGTGATTTATCCAAAATGAAAAGTAGTACTAATTGAGTATTTCATTCACATTCGATACTTATACCATCTATAACACATCCTTCTCACTCTATTTATTTGCTATAACAGAAAATACTAGTATTTATATAATTTATTCAGTGAATATACTGAATAAATAAGTAACATTCTGTTATATCAAGTTTTGAGGTAAGGTCTTTTCACAAAAGGCCTTGATCTATAATTCTAAGATAAATAAAATAGTTGAAAATGTACTACGGATAACATCAACAATCTTATCCAATTCATATGATTGATACATAGCGACGAGTGATATGATACCTGTCATCAGTTCTGTAATTTCTTGCACCTTCTCTGTTGGTACATCATACCAAACCAGTTCACCAATTGTTTTTATTTGTAGTGTAGTATCCAACGTCGACGCAAAAATATCCAAACATTGCTGAAAGGTTGAATGACTGTTATAATAGGGTTGTACAATGGTTTGTAACGTAAGCAACATGACACGTATGAGTTGTAGATGAATCGTAGTATGTACGTGTCCATTATTTCATTTTTTATACTGAGTACATTTATTGTAACATCTAACATCATGAATTCTGTATCACATTTTTGGTACGGGTTTTTGTGAAAAAACCGTGAGAAAAATGAATCAAATCGAATTAAATAAAATAAATGAATTAGTACACAATAATAAATAATGAAAACGAATATGAATATGAATACATTACAGTTACACGAACAATATAAACAACATGGTATGGAAGGTATGAGAGCATATTGTGATCAACATCATATGATACTACATCATCCTCTTGAATCGAGTCATTCATTTCAATATAATTATTATGATCATGTCTTGATCATCAGTACCACTAGTAGTACATTCTGTTATTGGATTGACATGGAACAAATCCTTCCATTACAACATGGATTGTGTGTTCCAAAACGAATCACTACGACTATGCTACATGAATCTTGTCATGGTTACTTATGTGGAAAACGAGAAGGATATGAACTTGTGGTAACCATTTATCCCCCCGCTTCCATTGCCTATACCATAATAAAAACCATCCTATCACCACAACACTGTCTAGTAGCAGAAGGTCAATGTGGATTGATTGTCATATCCACTCGAAATTCATTGGTATTGGATCCTTCGTTATGGGACTATTTTTTAACAGCATTGTATGCAACACTTGATAAACCTACTTCTAAAAAAATATCCGTATGGGAAAATTGGTTTATGATTCAACCCTATTTCTCTCAATGGATTGATCGTCAAGTAGGATACATGTCTTTTTCCCTGGATTCCATGACAACACTCCATTATGAAATGATTTGTGCTCATCGTACCACGTATATAGGAAAAGTTCATGATACATGCCCGGTATCGTATCCATCCTCCTCAATTACTTTACAAGCAGTGTATCATGAGGATCAAATGGTACCACATTTTTTACTACCAGAAACCAAAAGCATCGTGTCTCATCCACTTTGTATTCCCATTACTTCTCTTAATGAAATAAATCAACTTGTTGCAGATGTAACGAGTGTACTGTTGGGTGAAGTGTCACAAATTGAATTTATGGAATTTTATCATCCTGAATGTACATCGTATGAACTAGATGCTCGAGGGTTTTTTTATTATGAAAAAACAAAAAACAACACCAATGATTATGATCCACAAGTCATCATTACAATACCATTATATGAAATGATACAAAATGGAAATGTGCCACGTAATTATTCCTTACCGGATTCCATTATGTATTATTTTCCCACGGCTTTTTCACAAAAACCCGTACCAAAAATATTACGATAACAGAACTTATCATGTCACAATAAATGTACTCAGTAATTCACTGAGTAAATAGTAAAAGTACTACTAAAAACTGTTATAGCAAATAAAATTAAGTTTTACCTTGTCGATCTTTTTTGTTTTTCTCATATTTTTGATTATTTTTACAAATATTATATAAATATGTATAAGTGTTTTTACGTATATTTTTAATTGAAATAATTAAAAATACTATTTTATTGAAAACGGTCGACAAGGTAAAAGTTATAAGATGGTGAAAAATTTACCGTTTTTTTAATTCATATTTTTTACGTAATTCTCTAATTTGATACAAGGTTAAATTATATTTTGACATTAATGATTCTATTACCATTCCATTTTTACTATCAGTAATAAAATCATTTATCACAAATTCTTTTGGTAAAATTTGTGATTCTTTTTGTTCTTCTTCTGTTCCATATAATAATTGTTTAAATTTTGTGTTTTTTGGGACTTTCTTACTAGATGTACCTTTTCTTGGTCCGGGTTTTAATTTTTTAGGTTCCAATCCATATTCATGTATAATTTTGTTAAGATGATATGCACTAATATTATATTTTTCCATTATTTGTTTTGTATATAACTCTTTTTTTTCAATAGTATCAATGATTTGTTGTACATTATCTTTATGACTCATACGAGTACTATAGTTGACAATTACTTTATCTATTGATGTTGTAGATTTATTTAAATTGTGTTGAATTCGTAACTCTCGTACTTGATACAAGGTTAGATGGTATTTACTCATCAGTTCTGAAATGGTACGTTTATTTTTATTATCCTTAATAAATTCATTAATGTCCAATGTAGAAGGTATTATTTTTGCTTCTAGTTGTTCTTCTTCTGTTCCAAATAATGATTCTTTAAATTTTGTCTTTTTTGGTCCTGTTGGATGTTTAGGACCTGATTTAAGTCGTTTCGTTTTCAAACCATACTCATGTATAATTTTATAAAAACGATACGAACTAATATTGTATTTTTCCATGATTTGTTTTGAAGTTAGCTCACCTTTTTCAATAATAGTAATAATAGAATTTACATTATTATTCATAGTGGGTAACATATACTAGTAGTAGTTATTATCTTTAACAAAATATTTTATAATTATAATCGTGTTTACATTTTTTGGACAGAACAGAATTTTTATGTAAATAAATATTTTTTTAATTTACTTTATTTATTTTCTTATATACATTTTATAAATGTCTACTGAAACCTTATCTGAAGTCTCTCAATTGTTATCTTTTGTATCACCTCACCGATCATCTCAATATGATTCATGGTTATATATTGGTACGATTTTATATCGTGTTTCTAATGGTAGCAACGATGGTCTAGATACATGGATTTCATTTTCCAAAACTTCAACTATATATAATAAAGACATGTGTAGTAATTATTGGACTTGTATGAAACCATCAAATGAGTCTATACGTACACTTGCACAATACGCACAAGAAGATTCATTTGATACCTATCAAAAATACAAGTATTCAACAAGTCATTATAAAATAAGTCAAGTACTAAAAAATAAATTATACAGAATAAAACCATGTCATTTCGGAGAAGTATTGTTTGTATTATGTAAATATGAATTTTTATACGATGAACAAAATGGATGGTATCAATGGAAAGACAATACATGGAATTCATGTTCAAAAGAGTGTAGGGTCTTACGAAATTCGATATCCATGATAAAAGACATGATGTTGACAGAATATAGAAATATGTATCATAACAATATTAGTCCGTTACAAAATATGATTCGTGATATCGAGGAAAAAGAAGAATTGAGTACAGAAGATAAAATAATGATAGAAGAGAATTACACAAAAGTAAAGGATATGAAAGAAAAACGACAGTATCTAATGACGATCTGTGATAAATTGGATGAACTTGCATATAAAAATAAAATAATAAAGGAATGCACAGATTTATTTTATGATGCAGATGGTATTATTGCACGTGATTTGAAATCAAAACAAGTAATAAACTACCAATTAGTATTACATTCACCAATAGAGTTGTTTGTACATTATTTAGTTATAGAAGATAAAGAATATAGTGATGATATTATTTTTTTAACATCAGATGAGTTATTACGTAAATTTAATGAATTTACAAGTAAAAAAAATATTACTATAAATTTTCATCCCATATCTCTTATTAAAGAATTGAAAAAGTTAAAAAGTAATAATATAAAATATAATGGTATTACTACAGGAGTTAGATTTTGTAGTAATAATAAAGATATTCATAAAACAAAATTTAATAAAATAGAAATAAAAAATAGTTATGGTATTGATTTTTAAATTTTCATTAATAATTTATAAAAATATAAATTTTATAAAAATCTCCTTCCCGTCCTTCACGTCTATTTATATTTAAGGTTGAAATCACTTACAATGTTAAATAGTTATAAATTATCTCCTTCCCGTCCTTCACGTCTATTTATATTTAAGGTTGAAATCACTTACAATGTTAAATAGTTATAAATTACCTCCTTCCCGTCCTTCACGTCTATTTATATTTAAGGTTGAAATCACTTACAATGTTAAATAGTTATAAATTACCTCCTTACCGTCCTTCACGTCTATTTATATTTAAGGTTGAATCTGCTTTATATTATTTCTAAAATTAATTATTATATTTTCATAAATAATTTATGAAAATTGTTTTTCTATTAGTTATTAACATTCCAATATAATATATAATTTATATAAAAAATGAATTTATTAGTAAGAAAAAAAGACAATGACAGAAATGTCAACATTGGAAGAAGGAGTAATTGAATACATAATTGAAATAGAAATAGAAGAAGAAGTAAATGAAGAAAAACAAGTAAAAGAAGAAGTAAATGAAGAAAAACAAGTAAATGAAGAAAAAGATGTAAGTGAGGAAGAAAAAGAACAAATAGACAAATATTATGAAAACGAAAATGAAGAATTATGTGATTATTACAAAAATGGTACGTATGCTTATGCTTGTTATACATGTGAAGGTGTATTTAGATGTAAATGTTGTGATTAATACTAGATCTTTTCACAAAAGAACTTATTATTATTTTCCATAATATAATTAAAGACCTTACCTCCCAAAACATAGTAACTTTTTGGTACGGGTTTTTGTGAAAAAACCGTGAATTATATTTGTGAAAGTTGTTGTGTCGATATGATAGGTGTTTCTGGTAAATGTAATTGTGGTATGAAATCTGGTTTTATATGTATTGTCTCTACTTTGTGATTACATTCTTTTTCTTCCGTATCTTTTTCTTCCATATGATTAGATTTGTTTTCTGGTGTATGATTATATACGATAGTATGTAACGGCGAATCACGTAATACAGATCCATTTAATTCAGGTAATGAATTCATATTCATCTTTGATAATAAAATATTTAAATTTTCTGTAGATAATTTTGATTCACGAAACGAATAATTTGAAAATTGTAATGATACCAATGATAATGTCGATACTGTTCCTGCTATAAAACTTAAATATGTATTACATGGATAAATACTGGTCGCAAATGTAATAATCGAGGTACTACCTAACATAATTTTACTCATGGTTTCCATACAGATACCAATCGTTCTCCATCGAATCCGAGAACGTAAAAACATACTGATCTCTTCACGAATACTTGTTTCGATCAGATCGACTGGGAGATGTGGATCTGTCATTCGGTTCTATTTACTAGTACGACACCATATAACGTATAATGCAATTTATGTTTCATGTCAACAATATCAATATAAAATATAAAAAAATGAAGAACACTGTTACATAGTTTGTATCTAAGTAACATAATCATGTTTGAACAACTTACTTATGATTTACTACATGAAGTGATGCGCTATGGTGTACCTTACAAATGGATCATACGTCCCGATATCAAACAGGAATCTCTGTTGTCCCATGTTATTTGTAAGCACAATCGTGCATTTGATTATATAATGGAACATAACGATACTGTACTGAATTTGGATGAATTGTCATCTCACACGTCCGAACGATCCATAGCATACCTTATTTCTCATCCGCATGTAATTGATTGGAAACGATTTTCATATAATCCTCATCCAATGGCGATTTCGTATTCGTTACAACATCTTGATTATGTGGACTGGTATTTTTTTTGTAGTATTGAAACCGATGATGCTGTTCGTTGTATCATTGACCACCCCGAACAGATTAACTGGTACACCTTTTCTTCCAATAAAAACGATTTAGCCGTTGACTATATGATTCAACATGCTCATAATATTATACCGAGCCCATTTTCATCAAATTCACATCCAAAAGCAGTAACATTTTATATTACTACATTCTTACTATCATCTATCGAATCGCAACGTCAATTTTTTACAAATCATAGTGACATGGCAGTATCGTATCTCATCCATCGTGTTTCTGAATGGACACCTACCCATTGGGCAATGTTTTCCACGAATACGAATCAGCATGCGTTATCTTTTTTAATGAATCATCCGGAGCGTATTCGCTGGGATTGGTTTTCATCAGAACATAAAAGTGATGAAGCAATCGCCTTTATTATAAAAAATCATGACAAGGTAAATTGGAATATTTTATCATCTTGTTCAAATGATGTTATTGTTGATTTTTTACTTGATCATCCACATAATATCTATGTACCGACCTTTATTATGAATACCAATGAAAAAGCTATAAACTATATCTTGACACAGAAAGTACTTTCTGCCTCAGAGTATCGATTATTATCTTATAATCCGTCTATTTTTATTCCAACAGAAGATAGCGAGAAGATTGAATTTTATCTCACGGCTTTTTCACAAAACCCGTACCAAAAATGTGACGATAACAGAATGTATGATGTTACAATAAATATACTGAGTAAATAATAAAATTACTACTAAAAACTGTTATAAATAAAATTGAGTTATAAGACAGTGTTTTATCTTATATTATCTTCAGCAAGGTATGTAATTATTATTCACAAAAGGCCTTACCCCAAAACTTGCTATAACATAATTTTTATTACGTATATTCAATGAATAAATATAAAAAGTACTACTACATTTTACCTTATCGACCAATTTTATTTTGCTCGTATTTTTGATTATATTTATAAATATTATATAATTGTTCTTAGTGTTTTTACGTATATTATTAATTTAAATAATTAATAATAATATTTTTTTAAAAACGGTCGACAAGGTAAATTATGTTATATAAAATAACACCGTCTTATAACTTAATTTTACTTGCTATAACAGTTTTTAGTAGTACTTTTACTATTTATTTAAATGAATATACTCACAACTTCTTCACTCTACTTATTTGCTATAACAGAATATAGTATTTCTGATATTTATTCAGTGAATATACTGAATAAATCGTTATATTAATTTACATTCTGTTATAGGAAGTTTTGGGGTAAGGCTTTTTCACAAAAGGCCTTGTAAAATAAATACACCGTCTTATTACTTAATTTTATTTGTTATAACAGTTTTTACTATTTATTCAGTGAATATACTGAGTACATTTATTGTAACATCATACATTCTGTTATCGTCACATTTTTGGTACGGCTTTTTGTGAAAAAGTTGTGATTATTCCGATACAGTATTTGTGACAACTACCTGTGACTTTTTAGTACTTTTTGTGTGTATTCTATGGGTAGTATATTTAATATCATCTTCCGTAAGTAGTTTTATATTTTTTTTTTGTAATTGATCAAATAAATATTGTTCTGACTTAATTTGTTTCGTTTTTGAATATTCTAGTAACGAATCGTATAAGGTACCATAATAAATAGCAACA